>Ga0137390_10000846_pt1 | contig 21870 bp, 36 predicted proteins | sample 15con2h24AmetaG_FD_104937 | JGI IMG/M metagenome (GOLD analysis project Ga0137390, IMG submission 104937) | Vadose zone soil microbial communities from Angelo Coast Range Reserve, California, USA - 15con2h2.4A metaG | ecosystem: Environmental > Terrestrial > Soil > Vadose zone > Saprolite... | reverse complement strand
TCTCACGCGGCGACGCGCGCTGATATTTTCTTTCTCAGACGCAAGCAGTATGCTCAGGACAGTGCACGATTGCCGACATTCTCAAAACTCTATGATGTATTTATGAGTCTGGAGAAAGAAATCGAAGACGCTCTGCCTCAATTTCAAGAGCTCTTGTTGTCCCTCCAGTAGGTCTCCCTCAGCTATGCATACAGCGGCCCAGGTGACCAATCACTTCAGCTCCGACGATCGCCCTACGCCAGAAGCGTCGGCGGCAAGGAAGAGATTACTGGATGCCTTTGCCCAATATGACGCTCTCGCTAAGCGAATTCGAGTGCTTCCTACCTCAGGTCCTGGAAGTTCTCAGGACAGAGTTTTGGCTGCTGTGCACACAAGAGCTAATATATTTCTACAAAAGCACATGTTCCCGTTACAAGTGAGTACTAACAGTGATACATTAGTTGAATCATATTAACCTGTAGTGACAGTCGCTGCCGAAGCCTTCCAGATCAACATCCCTTCAAACTACACCGGTCGATGGCCCAGTCATCGACCCGGACTCTGAACTTGCGCATGTCCTCCAGCCCCTGCTCGAGCAAGAGGCCCTTCTGGAGTCCTTCATCGAGGAAGCCAAAGCGCACCGCAAATTCGAGGACGCAAAGACGTTGAAACGTAGCCTGCACGAGATTCAAGTGGAGATCGATAAAATCGTTGCGAATGCGCACGAAGGCGGACTCATGTCCTCGCAAGCGGACACGAAGTCAAAAAAGTCGACTAATTGAAGTGCTGCTATCCTCACATGTCTCCTTTCCTACATCACAACTGCATGATCTTTGTTCCTTGCTTTCATTTTGCATACTCTGCATCTTTTCCAATGGCACATGCTACGACCGATCGTCGTTTAGTCCTCCTTGTCATCGTGGCGCGAAGGAGAACCATGTTTGGATGGAAACCGCTGAGACCCCATGGGTTCAACAAGATGGGACGGGACAAGGTTGGATGAGGCGGACAATCAAATGTGTAATAGGAATGGGGACGCCAGGGTGGTTGCTGGCGTAATGTGCACCATTCAATTGGAGGAGCGACTACGGCACAGCGTCAAGACTAGGTTCTGCAGTTGTATATGGGATTGGTGGGATTCGAAACGTCTGGTGCGGCAAGGCGCTATGCGGCATCTCTCTAGGCAAAGCAGTCACAATTTTTGGTGCGTTAGCCTGTGCGCTACGCGAGCGCGTGAGGTTTGAAGAACCAAGATGTGAATCGTCAGAGGCAGCCCCGATCACAGCACTATTGCTAGAGAGGCCATTGACCAAAGGTGTATATGGTCGAAGGGTCGGCGAGTTGGCATAGGATGATACGTGAAGTAAAATGACAAATGTTTGGGTGGCATTAGTGAGCTTGACCATGTTTGCCCGTAAGGCCGCAGACAAGGGGTGGGATTCGACGTATGACTTCACGTTGGTTGAGAGGTAGACTACCAACTGGAGCACCGGTGAAAAACTTGAGCAATGCAAACATATGAATGCATCGGGAAAAACTTACCTTGACAAAGAGGTGTGCATCGTTACGAAGTGACTTTCTTTCGACATTCATACCGTCCTGCAGCAGTGAGATGTCTGTTTTCAGCTGTTGTGTCACGTTCTGGGCCTTGACAAGAGTCTCCTGGATGTCTTCCCGTTTTTCCGGCAAGTCAGCCAGGATACTGTCCATCATGGCCCAGATAGGCAGTGCAGCCTCTACCGCCATGCTCATGGCATCAATTGCCTCCTTATCCACCACATTATGGGGTGGGGTCGAGATGTCCACCGGTGGTCGTCCCCCGGTGGACGGCGAAGAGCTCACCGATGATTCCAACAATGAGGACAAGGATCCCTGCCTTGAATGAGCATCTTGAGATTGTGAATCTTTTCGAGCAGGGGCCACTGGTATGGGCCCACTGTGTAGGGGTAGTACACCTGGGTGACGTCGGGTGAAGCGAGGCACAGCGGTTTCCGCGGCCGTCCGTGACGCGACGCCTTTTTGCATGATCGTCGATTCATCCGAAGCAGCCATGAATCGACCAATCTCGACGTCCTTGGAACTGAAGGATCCCGCATGCCGCCGAGCGATGTGAGTTCTCTCCGTAGGCCCGGGGCTGTCTGGAGGGACGAGAACCGGACGAGGAGGGATGGGCGAGAAGGGAGACACGGGGCTCGGTATGATGTTGAGTGATGGAGGATGAGGGAAATTTTGACCGCCTGGACGTGTCTTTGTTGTCGGCGGTGGCCGATGATCCCGGAGAAGTGGCTCAATGGTTTCGAGATGTGGGACCATTGATCGCCACGCATTGGAAATTTCTGCCGTGGCACCGTAGAGTACCAGTAACATCTGTCTCGTGTAGCGAACATCGTCTTGAGTGGCGAGCACTTTCAGCTGAAGCGCAAGGACCCCGACTGCTTTACCAAAAATCGCCAAGTTATCCTTGCAGCTTTCAACCACACTCCTACAAATCGAGGGTGTTGGTAGCGCCCGACGACTCGTCGAATCAAAACGGTCTAACGCGTTGATCAGCTGGGTTATATAGCTGCTGGCAGGGTCAAGTACTTTCAACAGTACTGAGGCCAGCCGCTCATCGATGGCATATACTGTATAGTGGTGAAGCGCCTGGTAAATTTGCGATACTGCGAACAATATTCCGCGGGCGGCGTCCACAAGCCGAAGGAGAGACTCGGGGATAGTCTTGGAAATGGAGGATGACTGTAATACGGAAAAGCGGCGGAAATATGAATGGCGTTCGCCATCCATTGTAGGAGCCGGGCGATTCGGGGTGATGGGAGACGGGATGACGTCTCTGTCAAGGAAGATCTGATCTGGGCGGGAACTGATAGGTGCACTCTCGGAGGAGCTTGAGGAGTCTTGTCGGGAAGAAAGGAACTGATCAACAGACCGGTTGACGGTGAGGGGATTCCATAATGGAGCAGTCGGTGACCTAGTAAGCGTTTCCTGGCTTGGAGGAAACTTAGTCCGCCTTAGATCTGGCAGACTCTGTTTCGCGAGAAGACTTGGTCGCGCAGGACTTCGACTCGAACCGGCATAGGATGCGTTGCGGACGTGGGCAAGAGTATCAGTAATAGGCTTCAACATATCGTCATCAGTGGATGAATCAACGAATTCGTCAGGAACCGGTAGGTATGCGCCCGGTAAGTGAGATGGTGGCGAAGCCCGGCCACTGAAAGAAAGAGGTCCCAGAGAAATGGGAGAAGGCATGGCAGAGCGAAAAGACGACAGGTCAGAAGGTTGTATCATGGAGTTCTCAAAGTGAGTTGAGGTCGTTGAGGAGGTTGAGGAGGATCTTGCATGGAGAATTGGCACGTTGTGGAAGCCGTTTTCTTGACTCGCGGGCGTTGTGAAATTAGTTCTGCGGGAGGTGAGCATGGGTTGCCTCGCGACAAGAACGGACCTCACCGTCGTGGTTCCAGCCCCGGATCTTCGCGTAATATGGAGTCAGCTGTTAAATTACGATGGTCTGAAAGTGTATTGTCCTCGATCCATTGTTGAATTGCCAAGATGAAGTCCTTCGTAGGAGATTGTGTTTCCATGAGCCTCTTGGGAGGCCATTCCCAAGGATTTTGTTCTGCTCGAAGAATGGAAAGATGAGTGAACTTCACCAGGTAAGGGGGTAATCTCGTGATTTTATTTCGATAAAACGAGAATACCTGAAAGATCAAAAGGAAGTAAGAGTGAGTGTCCGGTAACAAAGGAGGAGTCCGTACACGAAGGTTGACCAAGGAGCCGGGTTGTGTGGGTAGTCTCTTGACCTTATTACGACCAATGTCCAGAATCTCAAGCGAGGGCATGACAGTGAGCTTGATAATACGTGTTGTCACTTGTGAGTACATAGCATCCCATGCGAAGAAGTTGTTGAGCTCACCACGTCAGGAAACACGGTAAGGCAGTTGTTCTTTAAGTTGAGGTATCGAAGGCGAGACAGTAACGCAAAAGCCATGGGTAGTGTGGCGAGACGGTTAGAGGCCAATGTAAGCCTGGGAGTGAGACAAAGGTAGGGAGGTCTGTGAGGCGTTTAGCAGCATGCGGGTAAAAGCAACGCGCACCTCAGCACAGAACTCTCATCTTCCATCGAATCCTCCCGTCCGATGGTAGCGAGCTGTTCCGCCCCGTATTCACCGACGTCTGTCAAGCCCTTATGGCTGAAATCCAAAGTCTCGCCATTGTCTTCGGACCTGAGCAAGGCCTCAGATATATGCACGTGGTTGAGGGATGTCGTAGAGGTGGATGACGAGGGACCTTGACGATGCAACGAGAAGCCATTGGAGATCTGAGTGCCCACAACGCCAGAGTCCATGCCAAGTCACGGACGCCAGGAAGGGACAAGACTATCGATTCGATGACGACGACAACGCCCGCATTTTCTTTTCCCGGCCCGGGCAACACTCGCCCTCGCACTCTCATGTCTCGCTCGATTGCACCTGCCTATGCTGGATCATGGTCCTCCTTGCCTATACCCTTGTCAGAGTGGGTGTAAGTAATCCTATGTTTCTTCGTCACCCCTCCTTGACGTTTACCCTGCAGTCTTGACGTGATTCAGTCCATGGGACATGTGCAAATGACTCCTGTTCAAGCCTCTACCATTCCTCTGTTCATGCAGAACAAGGACGTAGTGGTAGAGGCTGTCACAGGATCAGGAAAGACCCTGGCTTTTGTCATACCAATTCTTGAACGTATCTTCAAGAGAGAGAAACGATTCAAGCGAAATGAAATCGGCGCCTTGGTCATTAGTCCAACTAGGTGACTTTCTACTGCACCTTTCAATTTTGCTCAATATTCGAGGTAGCTTAGGGAGTTAGCATCACAGATACATGCGGTTTTTACTACCTTTCTGTCATCCCAATCATTCGGCACCCCTCCAAATGCAGATGACTTTCCTTTACAAAACTCGTCAAACGAATGTCTCCCTCCTGCCCTTCTCCTTATGTCTTCATCCCAATCCTCCCCGGCTCAGGATGTGGAACGGTTCCTTGCCCAAGGATCGGACATCATAATTGGTACTCCTGGTCGCGTGGAGGAGTTTCTACTCGGTAAAGGAAAGACCTCTGTCAGCACAAAGGAACTAGAGATGCTTGTCCTCGACGAAGCAGACCGGTAGAGCAGTCACGTTAATAGTTCGCAAGTATCGATTACTCAACGACATTGCGCCTTAGATTGCTTGACCTGGGCTTTCAAAAGAGTCTGACCAGGATCCTCTCCAGCCTGCCCAAGCAAAGGAGGACCGGCTTATTCAGTGCAACGATGACAGATGCCGACGCAATGTCGGAGCTCGTGAGAGCTGGCTTGCGGAATCCCGCTCGTATTGTCGTCAAAGTACAATCTAAGCGGCCGCTAGCAGTTGACGATATGCCTGTATCCCCAGGAGAAGTGCTAAATGAGCGCCGGATCCCCCCTGGGTACGTTTACCGTAGCGTATTGGTCAACATCTGACTCCTTTTTTGTGCATCACAGTCTGAAGATTTTTGGTCTCATGTGCCACCATTCCGAGAAGTTGATTCAACTTACGCGCATAATTCTGCACGAGACTCGACAACATCAACTAACTCGGTTCATACTATATTTCGCGACGGGCGTATCTGTTGACTACTTCTATAGAGTGCGTGGTTTATATGATCCCGCTTGCCGCCCTCTCATGCAGCGTTGCAGATTCTCCCGTTGTTTTTACCAGAAACTGCTCAGCTTTTCTCACTTCACGGCCATCTCCCTCCTTCTGCGCGGACGCGAACATTGAATTCGTTCGCAAACTCCAGTTCGACTGCAGAGGCGCCTTCGTTGCTCCTGGCTACTGATGTTGCAGCCCGAGGATTAGACATCCCTGACGTGGATGCCGTTTTGCAATTTGATCCACCCACCGATGCCAAGGCGTTCTCTCATCGATGCGGTCGTACCGCACGTGCCGGAAAACGAGGTCGAGCCTGGGTTCTCCTGGCAGACCAGGAACACCAATACCTTGGTAATGCGTACACCATCCGGATATGGTATTGAAATTCTGATACCCTTTTATATCCAAGATTTCCTTTCCGTTCGCAAAATACCTGTGAAGGGCCATGGGCGCTTGGACGAGCATGGCGTAGCAGCGAGCTCCGACGATGAGCCAGAGGCTCAGACGGTGTCCACTTATCTTACTACAATACGGAAACATCTCTTGCGAGATAGGGCGCTTCATGATATGGTTTGTCCCCTCGCTTTTAAAAAAAAAAATCTCTCCTATACATCCCGTCTAATCCCCGAGTGTAGGCAACGAAGGCTTTTGTCTCATTCATTCGGGCTTATAGTAAACACGAGGCCTCTTATATATTCCGATTGAAGAGCCTTGACTTTGTCGGCATTGCCGAGAGCTATGGACTCCTCCGTCTTCCTCGAATGCCAGAATTGAAGAGCGTAGACAAGTCACGGTGGCGTGATGCAGATATTGAGGTAAGATATCATGTTTAGGGGTTCGGCATTCGATTTACCAGTTATGTTAATGGTTCTCAATGTAGTGGGACAATTACTCTTATGCCGACAAAGCTCAAGAAGCGAAACGGTTAAAGTCTGCAGCAGGTCTCCAACAATCTAGCGACTCCAAGCGATCCCCCATCAATAGCAAAAAAGATGACACCCCGTGGAGCAAGCAGGTTGCCAAGAAAGACGCAAAAGAGAAAAGACGTGTGCAAAAGTCACGGAAGAAGGCATGGATGGCGTCTGATCGACTAGGAGAAGAGCGTAAAGAGCATTCAACCCTCAAAAGGATGCGAGCTGACAGCGAAGAGAAATTTGTTGATTCAGCCGAGGCTGAGGACGATTGGACATCATTTGCTGAGGAGGAAAGACTAGCAAAGAAATTGAAGAAGGGGAAAATTACTCAGGCTGAGTTTGATGCGACGACGTACACTGACATCTAATGATGCTTACTCGGTTGGCTACATATTGAGCTTTCTTGCACAGGTTGCTAATGTGTACTTTCCCCCGAAGCACATTTACTTCCCAGTTTGTTATCTGGCCTGGCCTGTCCAGAAACCATCTATGGCGAGATTTCCAGATTGGCAAGCTCTTAGGGTGCACATCCCGGTCATTCGACGTGGGTTTTGGGGTAATTTTCACCTTGAGTCATATATTGGATATTCGCGTGTTTCACTTTCGTCCATACGTATAACATGAAACACATATGTTCTCTTTCGACGAAAGTGCCCGTCCCTCGTAGGAGTTGACTCTCAAGCACTTGTAGGTTTCCCCAACGAACGGGCGAGATTACAACGTCTCATCTCTAGTCCCCTTCCTCCGAGTCCCCGGTTCGCCTGGTCGTCGACACACTCTCGTCAACCCAAATCAGTCTATGAGGGGTTTACCTGAGAAGAGCGTCAGCACGTCACATTCGTGGCTGTTCGCTTTATCTTTAGACGAACTATCACATCGAACGAACAAAAATTGACAATGCGATTATCCTCGGTTGAATGTGATAGCACAGAACGCACGGACCAGGGAGCCTCCAGTCGGACTAAGATAAGGACCGTGACAGTTCCTGCATTTATGTCACGTGACCCCGTACTATTCTTCGCTCGCCGTAATTTAGTACCTGAGTCAGAACTTGATGAAAGAGAATGAATGCAATGAAATATGAGATTCTAGACATATGCAGGAGCTACCTTACACCAACGTCATTACTTTTGATGATAGCAAGTCCGAAACTGATAATGAATACAACAACCGAGATACTCCCTTAGTCAACCTCCTCAACGCTTGGCCCGTCCTCGCCGCCAGGGCCGGGGAAGCCTCCTGGTGCGCCTCCCGGAGCACCGCCTGGGAAACCACCACCAGGGAAACCTCCTCCTGCACCTGCACCTGCACCTGCACCTGCCTGGGCGTACAATTTCTGCATGATGGGATTCGCGATGGCCTCGAGTTCCTTTTGCTTCTCGTTGTACTCCTCCATTGATGCCTCTTGTGAAGCATCGAGCCAAGAGATTGCCTCATTCACCGAGTTCTCCAACTTCGTCTTATCTGCTGCCTCGAACTTGCCAGCAAGTTTCTCATCGCTCAAAGAGTTGCGAAGGTTGTACGCATAAGACTCGAGGCCGTTCTTCGCAGAAATACGAGCAGCGGCAGCCTCGTCCTCAGCTAGGGGACACGTCAAAAGAGCTCAACGAGAGATGAAAGGCGGCACTCACCCTTGTACTTCTCGGCATCGTTAACCATCCGCTCAATCTCCTCCTTGGACAAACGACCTTTGTCGTTGGTGATCGTAATACGATTCGATTTGCCAGTCGTCTTGTCTGCTGCCGAGACGTTCAAAATACCGTTCGCGTCGATATCGAAGGTGACCTCTACTTGAGGAACACCACGAGGAGCCGGGGGGATACCAGAGAGCTCGAATTTGCCGAGAAGATTGTTGTCCTTTGTCCGTGCACGTTCACCCTCGTAGACCTGGATAAGAACACCTGGCTGATTGTCGGAGTACGTGGAGAAGATTTCTGACTTTTTGGTTGGGACCGTCGTGTTGCGCTTGATGAGTGCGGTCATGACACCGCCGGCAGTTTCGATACTGGGGATAACGTTAACCAATCAAGGAGATATATACAATCGAAAAAGACAACTTACCCGAGGGACAGTGGGGCGACGTCAAGGAGAAGAAGGTCCTGGGTCTTCTCAGAGGTGTCGCCAGAAAGGATAGCAGCCTGCACAGCTGCTCCGTACGCAACAGCCTCGTCCGGGTTGATGCTTTTGTTAGGCTCCTTGCCATTGAAAAAGTCCGACACGAGTTTGACGATGCGGGGAATGCGGGTAGAACCACCGACGAGGACAATCTCATGTACGTTGGCCTTGTCGATCTTCGAGTCACGAAGGACCTTCTCAACGGGCTCCAGAGTACTGCGGAACAAGTCCTGACACAACTCCTCGAAGCGCGCACGGGTAAGGGAAGTGTAGAAGTCGATACCCTCGAAAAGAGAGTCGATCTCAATAGTTGTGTTGGTGGCGGAGGAAAGTGTGCGCTTAGCGCGCTCACAAGCGGTGCGGAGACGACGAAGGGCACGAGGATTTGACGACAAGTCCTTCTTGAACTTGCGCTTGAACTCCTGGACGAAATGGTTGACGAGACGGTTGTCAAAGTCTTCTCCACCAAGGTGGGTGTCACCAGCGGTAGCCTTGACCTCGAAGATACCCTCCTCGATGGTCAAGAGAGAGACATCGAAAGTTCCCCCACCCAAGTCGAAGATGAGAACGTTCCTCTCGCCGGAAACCTTCTTGTCGAGACCGTACGCAATGGCCGCGGCAGTAGGCTCATTGATAATGCGAAGGACGTTGAGGCCGGAAATTGTACCAGCATCTTTTGTGGCCTGACGTTGCGAGTCGTTAAAGTAAGCCGGAACGGTGACCACGGCATTGAGGACGGTGCCGCCGAGGTAAGACTCTGCAGTCTCTTTCATCTTCACGAGAACCATGGATGAGATTTCTTCGGGCGACTGCAAAAGGAAGGACATTAGCTCCAGAGGCCAGTGTATCCAACTCATCTTTCACTTACAAATTCCTTATCCTCGCCGCGGTATTGGACACGAATATAAGGCTTCCCGGTCTTATTGAGGACCTTGAAAGGGAAGTGCTTGATATCGGCCTGCACCTCGATATCATCGAATTTGCGGCCGATGAGACGCTTGGCGTCGAATACACTAAAATTGAGATAAGACAATACTGTGATAAGATTGTACGACGATAGACGTACGTGTTGTGAGGGTTCATCGCGACTTGATTCTTGGCAGCATCGCCGATCAAGCGCTCATTTTCCGAGAAGGAGACGTATGAAGGAGTTGTGCGGTTACCCTGGTCATTCGCAATGATTTCAACGCGATCATTTTGCCAGACACCAACGCAACTGTATGGGGCGAGTGAGTGCGCATATATTAAGGGGAGAAAAGGAAGCTGACGAGTAGGTTGTGCCAAGGTCGATACCAACAGCTTTGGTTTGTTGTGCCATCGTAGATGTAGTAGTAGAATGAGAAGGGTCGATGGGGCAAGGGTTGTGGGACCTCTGAGTTTTTATAACGCATATATTTTTTCGATGGCATTCCAGAGGCTTCTTCGACTTTCCACAAGGGCCTGCGCACGCTTACTAAGCTGGGCTTTCCACATTAGTGAAAATTGTGTTGAATCCGGTTCCGGAAAGGCGAATAGTGTACAGTCAGCCGGCACAGCAGTCCCGTCCCATCAACAGCCCCCACACAACGCCCCCAGATACCCTTCCTCTATCCCCGTGCCCCGAGCCCGTCATCTAAACTACGGTGCGCTTGCAAATCCCGTAGCACCGTGGGGTCCACTACTGCCCGTCAGTTCCTCTTCCTTTCTCTTCGCACATTCTTTCACTTGCCTGGCAATACGCTTCTCCTCCGTACATGTGTTCCACCTGCCAAAGGTGACTGTTCCAAACTGGTCCCAACTTCGGGAAGCGGTCGCTGCGCAAGTGCATCAGTCAAAATGGCATCTCTCCAAGTCCTTCCACTCACGTCCAGGTCAGGATCCGCAGTTGGCACTCGCTCAATTCCGCTATCGTCCAGGTCATGCGGTACCTCACCGTCGATCGATACGGCACTGAGATCCATTGCCAAGTCTACAATGTCACCGCCGTCGGGTGACGGTGGAGGAGGAGGCTGCGGCTCATCTTCAGCAAAGCCCTCGGGCAAATGGCCATTCGCATTCTGAAGTGCTCTTGCCCGGATCTTCTTCCAACCTTCATATCGTTCCACAGCGTGTTGTCGCTCACTACGTGAGATGATCAGATAGGAATTTGATAAGATTCGGCAGGCAACGCACTCGATTTTCCGCTGCTTATATTGCTGAAACGTCTCGTCAAATAGGTCGGGATTGAGCTCCATAAAGAGCTTGAGAGCGTTGTATACCATCCCGTGTATTGTACTAGGATGACCTGGTAAGCCAAACCCGAGGACGCGACAAGAACTATACGCACCGGTTCCAATGTGATTTTGAGTTTTGGTACAAAGAGGGGAACACGATCGGCAGAATTACGGTCATGTTATCACTCATCAAGTTGACGATGTACTCGTTATTCCAATAGTACAGGGCACGTTCCGCCACTTGGAAGTGTTGACTGTTGATGCACCGTGCAAGTTGCTGGAACAAGTGCACTTGGATCTTCTGAAACTCGGCAGGGTCAATCACATCTAGGATTTCCTCCACTTCGCTCAGGAACATCACTTCCTTGGGGGAATTTACTTTTGGCCAGTATTTGAGGAGACCAAGTACGACCTCTTCTGCCAGGCAACCGTCCTTCTCCAGAAACTGCACGACACAGTATGCGAGTTGAGGATGATACATCGAGAGGCTCTTGACCTTGTGAAGCGGAATAAGAACGCGCATCAAGAAAGTCTTGTGTTCGTCCTTGAGGGGCAACGCAAAGCCGTTGATTATAGATCCGAGGATCTCAAGGAGTTCGGCAATACCATTATGCCGCTCGGTCTCGTAGATGAAGTGGTAGAACACGTTGTTGATAGAGCGCCTGATAGGTGCGCGGAGATTGAGAAACTTGCCATATATCCTGTGTAGAGTAGTCTTTAAAAAGTCGCGCTCGCGAGGGTCCTCTGAGTCAAAGAGCTCGAGCAAATTCAAGACAAAGGACTGATCGATGTAGCGCTTGGCTAGATTTGTGTTAAAATCTGGGCTCTCGACGAAGCGGAGGAAGAATTCATAAACGATCTTTAAGTGAGGCCAGGCGAGTTCGAGCACAGGTTCGTCTTCCTCTGGGTCGAACGCGTCGCCAGTGGGATTGACTGGAGGTGGTATGGAGCGGAAAAGGTTGGTAGCGAACTTGGCGGGGAATTCAACTTGTGAGATCAGATAAGGGAAGGATAGAGCGCACCATCTTGACCACCTCGGGGTATATGTTTTCAGAAATAACACCACGCTGTGTGGTAATGTACTCTAGCATTTCGTGTAGGGTCTGTGCTTTGATTTGTTTGCCTTTGAGCTCGGAGCTAGCGTCGTTGAAGTCAAAAAGGACGTGACATTGGTGTAACTTTTTTATGAAAAGTTGAGGGCGCTCGTTGGGGGGGATTTCTGAGATGATGATGAGACGATTGCGGAGTAGGTGCGAAAGCGGTACAACAGACCCAAAAAGGGAGGGAGTCGTTCGATCTCGACTTTCTCTGTGACGACAAAGCGACTGCTCCTCTGTTTTCTCGGGGGCTTACCGACAATCGGGATGGTGTCCTTGGGACCTCGGAGACGATTCAGAGGGCTTGTTCGGGGGGGTGTGGCGGAGCCCCCTGGTTCGAGGCCGATGGACAGGCGCTCCGGGGAACCATAAGCACCACTATTTCGTGATGCCTGATCCGAGTTATCTGGACTGACAATGACAATGGGCGGCGCGGGGGCTGCTCTATCAACGGCTAGTCTACGATCCTGGGCGGGTGCGGTCTGAAGGGAAGAGCGAGAAGTTTGCGAAGGTGGTTGTGATGGAAGGGAGTGGTTGCTCCCGTTATGTCCGGGAGTATTCGGAAGGGGATGTTGGGCAGAGGCGGAGGAGGGGGCGACTAATGTAGAGGACGAAGAGGAAGCGGATGATGGGGTTGGAGATGGTTGAGGGGGTTTGTTTTTTGAGGAACTGGAGTCTTTTCCTCGAAGCTAGGGAAGGATGTGAGAGGATGACAAGAAAAGAGGGGAGGAAATACCAGAGATTTCTTAAAATTTTTCATGTCTGTAACGCGGGGAGGGATGAGATTGAATGAATATATCGATTCGATGATGGTCGAACAAAGACAAGCGTGAGAACAACTGACAAAGTCATCTCCTCCCCGCCAGCCCGCCCACCTGTACGCCCAGTGCCCAACTATCTTAGCTTATGGCTGCCATCTATTCCGTCTACACCTCTCCCACACATCCCCCAATCCCCAATCACCTCCCAACCCTCATCGTCACCCCCCATGGTAACCTCACATTTACCCCGCTTCCCTCAATCATTCATTCACACTTCTCCTTTAGGCCAATCCTCCAATATCCTCTATTCCTATCTCCACACAAATTTCGTGCGTCTTTCCCTCATTCCCCCCTGTCCACAGCCTCATCCCTCGCTCTTAGAATTTGGAGAATTATCTTTTGACGCCCTCTCCTCAAGGCGACCTATGCGTTGCCAAACTTTTCCCACCTCGCCCCAATAATCCTCCAGGCTCTACCTCGGATCCTGGCCACGGCCCTGGCGGCTCCTCTTCTCGCGTCGTACGCTGCGAAGCCTCTCGCAACCTCAAATGGTCCATTACCAATACCGGCGTAATCTCTCCCATATACAAGCTCTCCCTTCCATCTCCCGATTCTCCGGACCTTCCACTTTTCCAAATTTCCAAGCCAAATCCAAATGCCGCATTTTGGAGCATGTTTTACTTTGCCTATGCAGGCCATAATATCCCCCCGAAACGCATCGAGTTCGGCAAGATCCAGAAGAATCCCCCTGGCCCCAATGGCGGTGGTACACGTATCACAATCTCGGGTAAATCTCCGGAAGAGAAGGCAGTCTGGCAGACACTAGGGGAAGGCAACGAGGACTGCGTAGAATGGGTTGTCCTTTGCGCAGCCTTGAATCTTCTAGAGTGAGCTCGGCTCTCACCTCCCTTGCCCGCTCACGCGACTCCCTTACAGTGACGAGATTATCAAAGCCGCTGAGAAGAACCCTTCGTCGTCAGGCACCCCCACGACCGCAGGTAGCACGAACGGCCGCCCAGCACCAGTTTCACTACGTGATCCTGGCCCTACGACTCAGCAACAGATGTCACAGCGTGTCCCTCCTCCGGTACAGGGTGGCATCCCGCCACCCCAGAATCGTCCCCCGCAAGGTTATCCTGCCCCACGTGCGCAAGGCCCACCCCCGCCACAGGGTTACATGCCTGCCCCGGGCCGTCAAGCTGTTCCCAACATGGGCTCCGCGAGAAGTGCGCCTCCGCCACAACAGACTCAGCAAGGTAATCGGAGGTTGTAGTGCCTGGTTCCTTTGGGCGTTATTTATCCGACATTTCCCTCGTTGAACCTTGCTTGCTACCGCTTACTCTGATTTTTCCTTCATTTTTTTGTACGGATCATCTTTTGTTGTTTGATTATTGTGATTAGTCCACCTGGTGTGCGTCGTTCATCTCTGATTCTTCTTGGTGGTTGTGGTATTTTGATAGCTACAAACAGCGAATACCCCAGCATACATTTCGACATCTGGAAAATGACATTTGCACTATCACAGACAACTGTATAAGCCTACGGATGGCTCCCGCTGTCTCCAATTCTGTTTATACGCTTTTGTTGATAATGTCTCGGAGGGCGTCCATCGATACAGCTGTAAATGTGGGTTAGATTCTTATATAAACTTCTCTGTTGAATGAAGCGTACACTTTGGGCGCTCCAATGGGAGGCCAAGAGCTAATCACTTCATTAAGCGATGTTCAGAGTTCATTAGAAGTGACATGACCTACCACGGGCCCAGACAAGTTGTGTCAATGCGCCCAGTGCTGCACGAGTTCGCGTCAGTTTTCGTACGAATTGCGTTGGTACGTCGGCACTACGCACCACGAGAGACACCAAAGATTACGGTGTAGTACTTCGAGATGAGAAGGTAAGAGAGCGCGTTGCTTCTATGAAGTGTATCACAGTACCTTGAACTCCGTGAGGCCGTAGTGGTAAAGCACGCATCCTAGCGGCAAATATTGGATTGAGTAAACAGGGGCAGGTCTCTTGCACAAGCACAAGGGGACGAACCAGAAGCTGCATCGACGTTAGGCCATGGGTTCTTGGTCTATTGGCACAGGTCAGTACGACGATAGGCCTCGCCCATATTATTCCGCTAACCTTCCCGTGCTCGGTTAGGACGCCAGGCGCAACTTCGTAGGTCTAAATGATAGTAGATGTCAGCGGCGATCGCGGCGGCGCGTCGGTAAGTACCTATACCTTTTTCACAAGCTGAATTGTAGGGCTCTTGAGCAACTCGGGCCGGCTATCGCAGAATTCCTGAAGCGCAATGAAGCGAGGGTCGGACTTCCTCAAGACGCCATGCCCGTAGCTGACGATTGTTCACTACAGCATACCTCCGAAGGAAAGACCTGCGACTAACCCAGGCACAACCTGACCGCTCTTCAAGGTTTTCCAGAGATAATCCTTGATATTTTGATGCGTGATGTTGTCTCCGAGCTCTTTTTGCATTGCTAATTGCCATCGCAGCACTTCCTGGTTGGCAAGGCTGTGAATGTAAGGTTCGAGACATGATCAATGCATCAAAGATATAGCAACGGCTCACCCATGTAAAGGCCCGGCCAGGGCAAAGAGGGCGGCGGAGTACGCAAGGTAAGGATCTGCCAGTGTGGAACCCACAAGATCTACGAGGAGCCCTCGGTAAGATGGCGAAGCACGCATCGCATCACGGGCTTACGTGCGGTGTGCGCGGAGGCATTTCCGCCCTCATGATCACCATGAATGGAGATATATAATCGAAGGTATTCAGTCAAATCCCTGTTTGCGCCATAACCCATGAGTGCGGTATAATTCCCGACAAGGTCCAGGTCCCTGTTGATGGGAGGTGCTGCCGCTCCACGCTTGTACACGTTCCTGTAAATGCGAGCTGCGAGGGCGGGGAGGCGCGCGATGAGCGTAAGGCAGTCCTCCAGAGTGTACGTCCAATAATCGGCCTTCTTTATCCCCGCTTCATATGCCTTCTGGAACACGCTGTCATGGTTGAACGCCGCGACACCAATGCCAAGCTGCGTCATCGGATGCATCGAAGGAGAAAGTCTATCCGTGCTCGGAGTTTTGGGTGGACGCGGAACAGATGAAGGGAGATTCCTACCCGTCGATGAGCTTCTCGACGTAGGTCGGGAGGTCGCCCTTCTCAGCAAGCTCGTGGGAGAACTGACGGGTTTCTGCTTCGGTGGGAACCTTGCCGGTAAGAAGCAGCCAGAGCATGCTCTCAGCAATGATTTCTTTGCCACCTGGCGCAGCGGGAAGCTGCCGTTGACAATCAGGGATGCTCATCCCATGAAAGCGTATGCCCTAGCCACAGAATTTGAGCACGGGAATCAAATATGCCGGACAAACGCGCCTCGTTCGGGTCCAGGACGGATGCCTCCCATAACATGGCCTTCAATCCACGCATGCCCCCGATAATGTTCTCAACTTTAACATCGCCAATGACTGTCTGCGAATGCTCCGTTTTCTAGAGACTCGATGAGTCCACGCAGAATCCAAACGAGACCAACCGCACCAATTGTTTGAGTTGTTCCTGCTTGGCAGGAATGACCTCTTGAAGTGTCTCTTTCAAGGTCTACGTGTCGTGCGTAGTAAGACCGAGAGAGCGAGTGAATTGTACGGCAAAGCATACTTTTGTAGACGCAAACCTCTGGGCAATGGCACGAGTCCTCCGGGAGGTGAAGCGAGAAACCGCGCGAGAGAACATTGTGGTAAATCCGATGTGTACGTACTGAGTCGAGTACAGTAACTGGTCGGATAACCGGGCCGACTGGGCCGGGGACAAATAGACGCAAATGGAAACACCTTCTCTAGGTGGCACGTACCCAAAGAAAGACAGCGACAAGTGACATTCACCACTCTTTTCAACATAATCGGCGACAAGCCATGGCATCCGTGCTCGTCCCCGTCTTCTACGTTTTCATCGTATTCGGCGGCCTTTTCATTTTCGGCCACTTCTACAGGAAGCGCAGCGCAAGTAAGTTCCTGCACACAGCTATAGCTTGTATGCATCTGGCTGACAGCCCAACGCCTCGCTTTCCTTCAGCCAAACAAATCGAACCTTACTTCCCAAGACACGTCGAGAGAGACACCTACGTCACACTCCTTCAGCGTTCTGACCCCCCTGCTTCCGACGCTTTATTGAAGGCCTCACTCGTCCGGCGTGCCATCGCCGATGTCCAGCGGATTCTTCGTATTCGCGAGGACAAGCCTGCGCTCCAAAACCTACTGCAAAAGGGCTCTATCGGCGATGACCTCTGGAACAGCCTCCTTGCCGCAGAGAAGGAACTTGAGGCGGAAATCGTCGAGGTCCACGCCGAGGCCAATACTTTTGTGGAAGGTTGGGGGCAAGTCCTCTTCCAGACCGCCAGCGAGATGCTTGCCAACGAGAAGACGAGAGCAATAGTGGAGCAAATACCCGTGGAGCGTGCACGAAATGGTATCCATCCACTTATTTGATCCGTGTCTTCTGTCTTCTCCGATGTTGACCAGTTTTCAGAGGTGAAATATAAGATGGTGGGTGATCAAAAGTCTGCTACCCCTGCGTCCGCATCTGCCGGCCCCACGGTGCCAAAGCCCTCTACCTCTACAAAATCATCACCGTCCCTTGCCCCGCCCACACCTAGCACTGTCGCAGATGGCGTTTCCAGTGAGGGCGAAGCGAGTCCACGCACACCGAAAGTGAGCACTACTCTGATCCAACATTAGTCGCTCGCAAGGTGCTCATTGCTGATTATCCAGTCTGCTAAAAAGTCAAAGAAGCGAAAATAGTTCCTATTCTACAGTATTTATGTGCACCTCCCTGTTTTGTCAATTTATCCAAGTATCATAACCTTCATACTGGCGTCGAGGGACACGGTGCATGTTATGGCGAGGATAATGACGGTCGTGAAGTCAAAAAGTGTCACAAAGGTAACAAGCGCTGAAGAAAGCAGAGTAGAGGAAACAGCACAGCCCAGTCCTCTTACCCGCGAATCACAATTGCTTTCTCTCCCGTGCCAGTCCGCGTCTTCCCAGATTTGTCTACATGGTCCAACCCCAGAACGTCATCTGGCGCGAACTTGTGCTCATAGATGTTGTCGTCTACTGCAGTTGAGCGATTCTTTTGTAAGTGACTTGAATATGATAAGCTCACCGTCCTCAATGTATGATGGCTGTTTGAATGTCACCGCCTGGATTAATGCGAATCGGAACCGCGCGAAATCCTTGTCTGAGGCCCCAATTCGGGCTTGGAGCCGCTTCTTCGTATCAGCAAACCGTTCGCCCTAGTTCCGAGTTCAACACATTGTTGTATCGTTTCAGAAGTTGAGAGCTTACAGGTTTGACAACAAATTTGAACGGAACCCCGTGTGTTCGCTGAACCTCTTTCGAGAAGTGGAACACGCTGATCATCTTGTCAGCGTCATCCGCATAGTGCTCCTCCAAAGGGATTTCCTAGAAAGCGAAGTTGAGTGAACAAACATGCAACACAGCCAGCTTCTTTACCTCGGCGTATAACTCTACTGGGTCTGGAATGTTGCCTATCATCTCTGACCCAGTGAACTCCTTCTGCGTTTTGCCGTCCTTCGACACCTCAAACACTCGAATCTTGCCAGAGCCTTGTCCATTGGCTGACATCGTGACCTGCTTAGACAAATGGTCCGCCAGCTCGTGTACCATGCTCGTTTTTGGGAGGAGGAACGTGTGCGTCGATTCCTCCCTGTTGTGAATACCAGTCCAAATGACTTTGAGGCTCCTCTTGGTTTCAAGCTCCACGATGCTAACGTCCAATTTCTCATACAATATAACAGTTGTAGAGGGGCTTGTGTAAGACGGTGAGATGATCTCGGCAATGCTTTGGTTCAACGATCGCTTCAGAATGGCCTTGGGCGAGCCATTAGATGCATGTGTGGTTATGAACCGCAGCTTTATAGGATCATGGCGAAGATATTCGGCAACTTTGGCAGCCATCTACATAGAGCAATGTGCCGATGAGCATATCCTTGCGTCGGACGAGGAGCACGTACCGTGTCGTATGTCTGCTTCTTGCTAAGCACGAGACTGAACTCGGGGGCCTCATGATCAGAATCGGACTTGGGTCGGAAAACGATCATTACGCGGTTTTGCAAGAAGTCATAGAACTGGATGGGATTTGAGTAAAGCCCCTGGATCTCGAGATCGTGAATCCTGGCAGATATTAGATGACCCACAAAGGACGGTTTCAAGCACGTACTCCTTTTCTGAGAGGTCCACTTGGAAGCATATCACATCACCATCCTGGATTTCGCTTTGGGAGAACGTGAGTTTAGGTTTCATGAGCTCAATCATTCCAGGTTTTATCTCTTCATAGAGTTTCAAGGGGGTCCCTGGGGTCCATCGCATTCTCTCATTGATAGTAGGGACAAGATCGCTGATCTTAGCATTCCGCTGTGCATAGCACTTGCCAATGCCATGAAGCGTCTGCTTCGATGTGTCGAAGTGTTTCAAAAAGACCATGATGGTCCCTTGAGGAAGTTCCGGCTATGCGAAGTGTGTGAGAGAGGGAAAAGCTTGTTGACAGCATCCTTACCTTGCTCGGATCCGGGATCACGTCCAAGTATAGGCGGAGGTCTGTCTGCCTTGCAGCCATGTTATTCCGAATGACGTCGACCGCTGCATACTAGATCAGAAATAAGACCGTGTATGAGCATGGCACGACACACTAAGAGTGGGCTCATTTTCCGGTATGTGAGTGTCTGGGCGAACAGTCTTGTTTTGTCGGTTGACCAACACCCATAATCGAATCTGATTTTCGGGGTAGTTGAAATGCTGGGCTACCCGTGCCTTGAAGACATTATAGGTCTCAGTCTTCAGTACGCGGAACGTTGGAAGTTCTGACGGAGGCCAGTTTTTCTCGTCAAAGCTCGCGAGGTCAAAGCCTTCATGATGAGAGAACGTCTCATCAGTGATGACCTACATCCGAAAGAAAAGAAGATATAGAATGCGTCCAAGGATAGTAATGTAGTCTCACCTTTGCGGTGAGGAAAAGATGTTGCTCTTCGCGTTCGCGACGTTTTGCCTCGTTCTGCAAACGTTCCTCATCCAGGCGCCTTTCTAATACGAAGCCATCAGCGACAAAAGCACACAATACGGTACCACTCACTGAGATGTGCCGGTGTGTCCTCTTCCTTGAATGGCGGTAGCACATCTTCCGTGAGCGCCTCCCGGATGTATACCAACATGTACGCATTCGAGAACCTCTTCATCGAGCGAACTTGATTCCGCTGCAGCGTATGAGGAACGCCATTGAGAACTTCTCCCCCGTAATTCTCCTCTAGGACCTCGCGGTCAGTCACGGGTGTGACTCGGTCATCGTCAAACTTGAGCCACCGGCTTGCAGCATCAGCTTTGATGCAAGCGAAGTAATGACCACCATGAAGATCCCCAGAGTGAACAAGTACACCATGTAGTTTGTAGATCCATGGTTGTGACTTGTCAGCCGTCTCATCTAGAAACTCGCCGAGGTCGATCTCAAAAGGAAATTCATGCCGATCGTTGATCTGCAAATCGGGAATAAACTTCGATTCTAACGACTATAAACGTGGTCTTACCTTGACCATAGCATCCCGCTGGACATCGTACTCAAAGCGTTTGAGCTGAAGGTGAAGAACGGGAGGGAAAGACTGGAAAATAATCCCCTTCTTCGCGTCTTGCAGACCATACCCCTCGGCCTGGTACTTGTTCTCTCCGTCAAGCGTCTCAACCGCAACATAGTCACGAAACGAGTCGTAGAGATTTTTCATACCCTTGACATTGAGTTGAAGATCTACGAACTCGTCCATGAGCGCTGGAATCCACTGCAGTGACAGGATGTACCATTGAATTCTTCGATTCGCGAAGACTCAAAATCAACATTGACACACTTGATGTAACTCTTCATCTTCCCAACAAAAAGCTTGGCGATGGCGCCTTCCGCCTTCGTGTCCTACTGAATTGTCAAGCGGCTGATTCCATCAGAGACGTGAGCATGTGCACCTTCATCTTGGATTCGAGCTTATCCTGCAGAACACGATTGAATTCCTGCACGTCGTGCTGTAAGAAAGAGTCCAGTGAAGTCCACCCAAAGGACTTCGTCAATTCCGTAGTACCTGCGACAACGATAAACACGTGGACGTCGATTATAACTTGGAGTAAGGGAACGCACCGACCGGCTGATCTGATGTCTGGAGATGGTAAAAGACGCGCTGAAGAGCTAAAGCGACACTCTCGGTTGGACGTTCTTCTTCAGTAGGAATCTCATAGACAGCCTAGAATAACTGAGTCCACAATACCCAGCCAGTTAAGCATCAGGAGTATCACCTTGCGGAAGTATCGTGTGCAGAATAAGGATTGGAGCAGTGAGTTCATGTAACATGTTGCGCCTTGATTTTTCAGGCCAACATAGCCCGTCTCCTTCTTCGAGTCATAACTGCGAGAATTGATGAAAAGGAAGTCAATGCATAATGGCGGTGGTGATGAGTACAGAGATCCTACTTCACGAAGTTGTGCCATAGCACACCTGTTGGGTCTTCGAGTACACGGACAAACACAGAGACATCAGCACACTCGTCCTCGATTGTTGGCCTACTGTAGCCCTCTTGAACGGTGAACAGCTTGCGGAGCTCGCTGAATCGGGTGAAACCCCAGTCACATTCTTCAGTAATGAAGCGGTGGTGTGCGTCTGTAAGAGTGCCAAATCAAATTAGAGTACTTTATACTGGTCGGAGCACGTACGGCTGACGGTGTATATAGTAGGATCGTGAGGATTAGAGATGACTAGGGCAAACTGTGCACAGGCGTGCCAACCCTCCGGGGCTCGCTTAGGATCAGCATAATCGAGGTAGACGGAGACCGTGTCGTTGGGAGGAGCATTTGAATTACCAAACGGAAAGAGTAATATACGCCTTCGCCGCCCCAAGGGTGAAGATGAGATATATGGATGAAGATGGACTTGGTGCTCACCAGTGATGTCCACCGCAGTCAAACTCCGGACTGGTGAGCTTCTTTTCAAGCTTCTTCCAGCCAGTGAGCTTCCAAGTAAAGACTCTGAACTCCTTGACATCGTGACCCAGATCTGGCATATGTTTGCTAGCAAAGGCCTCATCTGTGAAACCGATAATGAAAAGATGACAAGCGGACGTAAGTAACAAT
>Ga0137390_10000845_pt1 | contig 21889 bp, 26 predicted proteins | sample 15con2h24AmetaG_FD_104937 | JGI IMG/M metagenome (GOLD analysis project Ga0137390, IMG submission 104937) | Vadose zone soil microbial communities from Angelo Coast Range Reserve, California, USA - 15con2h2.4A metaG | ecosystem: Environmental > Terrestrial > Soil > Vadose zone > Saprolite... | reverse complement strand
ACCGCCCACGTCCACTCGCAGTATGCCTTGCCCGACGAGAGGGATTTGACGATCTTCGTCTGCCGGAATCCAAAATTGAGCCTTCTCGAGTCTTGGCCGCACTTGAAGTATCTCGACTGAGCCGGTGGCCCGTGCGCGAAACTGATTTGACACGACACCGACGTCCCAGGGGCGCGGTGGTAACCGGCGCTTGCCATCACGCGCCGTAGTAGAGCAAGGAGCAGCTCCGATGAGGACAATCTGTGCTTCGATGTTGCTTTTCGCGACTTGTATGCTGGTGGTAGCGCGGGATTGACATCGTGCATTTTCGACTCGTGCGGACTTTTTTGAGGGGTGTTGGCGATCTGAAACTGTGCGGCAGAGTTCGGTCCACCATACGGGGATTCACCGTGCTAGCCGCAACGATTGCGTGTTTCTTGGCATCTCTTCAGAGTGCTCAGAGTGCTCTGGCTCAAGCGACCAATGGTAAGCAGGAGTCCCTTCCCGGGGTGGTATTAACAAAGCTGTTCCCGCCGCTGTATCCGCCTCTGGCACGACAGGCGCGCATCGTTGGAGACGTGAAGGTACAACTTTCCATCCGACCAGATGGAAGTGTTGGTTCAGCGGCACCCGTTAGTGGTGATGCGGTGTTGGTACCGGCGGCTATGGAGAGCGCGCGGCAGTCGCAGTTCGAGTGTCGAGGATGCAGCGAAACGAATATCGCGTATTCGATGACATATACCTTTCAGGTGCTAGGCGAGCTTGATCGCTGCTGCTGTACGGCAAAGACTGGTGCTTCGACAGACTCCGCGGCCGGACGGTATGGCGTGAGTCAGTTGCAAGATCACGTCACGCTTACGGTCGGGCCGGTGTGTGTTTGTCCGGATGCTTGCACCGAGGCCTGGGCACAAGAGCACTCAAAGTTCCGCTCCGTTCACGCCGTTTCTATCGAATGACACTGGGTAACTGTTGCAACAACGCGTTCACGCCAACAACCCGGTCGTTTGAGTCTAGGAACGCTGGGCGACCCAGGCAGCGGGAGTAAGGTCTGGCAGGCGCTGGATCGGGAGGTCGGCAAGTCCGGGGAGAACCGCAGCCAGATAGTCGCGCACTGGGAGTTTTAATCTACGACAGCTTTCCACCACCGAAAGGATCGCCGCGATCTTCGGTCCCGCCTGCACGATTCCTACATGGATCCAATTCTTCCGACCAAGAGCTACGGGACGCATCGAGTCTCCGCCAAGTTATTACTCAACTCTAGTTCGGGATACTCCAGGAAGCGCGTGAGCTTGTCCCAAAGGGTCAGCGTGTAGTTACAGGCCTTGGCCAGCGCGCCCCCAGGCAGTACCGTGGAACGTGCGGCTTCGATCTGCTTCCGGATCTCATCCAGCAGCGGTCGCGATTGTTGCTGACGCAGAGTATGGTGTGCCTCCAGGCTCAGTGCTTGCTGACGGGCCTGGGCATCGACGGCAAATAGCTCATCGATCCGGGCTACGATCGCGGTCGCTACCTGATCTTGGGGATTTAACTGCACTGCCTCAGAAAAGTATCGTAACGGTCGGAGATTTCAGTAGAGATTGAGCAACAAATTCAGGCACACGTTTACTTTCGCTTTTTAACGCCACATTCTTGTCCCAGTAGTCGTACAAAAAAGCCTATCAGTCATCCGTCTTGAGTAGGTGGAACCATCGCGGTCTCGGGATGGCGGCGCGTCACGCCGGGGCAGTGATGGCAAATTTCGGGGCGCATGGTAGTCAAATCGGAGTTCATCAGTGAGCCCAGTTTCTTGAGTGCTGGATCAGCCGATACCTGGCATCCCTCGATCCAGAAGTGTTGAAGCGAGGGTTCGATTAGGGTTCGATAGTCGTGTCTTCCGACTCCTTCAGGCGCTTCGGGTGGCCATCGGTGCCTGGGATGTCAATCAGTTACTTGCTGTGGGAGCGTTGACACGGTAGAGGTCAGGAGTTCGAGTCTCCTCGTGCCTACCATTTATTTCGTTGAATCTGCTCAGAGGCGAGCGGCAATCCTTCCGGGTTTTGATCTTTCCTGCCATCATTTGCCATCAAAACCGAAAGCTTTTCGACTGTCGCCCGTTGCTGCTCGGGCATCGAACCATGGCGAGTCCGCCACTCGCCTTCATTTGTAATAGCTGCCGTCGAAATCATCGAAGGAACGTTGGGTTACCTTCCTCTGTCCGTCGCAAAAGGGGCAATCGTCTCCCCTGAAGGATCCTTTCCCCCGCAGAGAGGGCAATCTACCTTCTCATATTTGCTGAGATCGACCTCGTCGGCGGAACCCTGTGTGAGCTCTCCCTCTCCTCCACACTCTGGGCAATCATTGCCGTCAAATGTGCCCCTTCCCTTGCACAACGGACACTTGACCTTTTCGTACTTGCCCAAATCGACTTCGTCGGCGGAGCCCTGTGTCAGCTCTCCCTCTCCTCCACACTCTGGGCAATCGTTGCCGTCAAATATGTCCCTTCCCTTGCACAACGGACACTTGACCTTCTCATATTTGTTGAGATCGACCTCGTCGGCGGAACCCTGTGTCAGCTCTCCCTCTCCACCACACTCTGGAGCGATCCAGAATGGCTTCGAAACTCTGTTCACAACCGCAGCCGAACTCATCGAGGATCTCTCCAATGCCAGCAAGAAAGGATGTCTCCAGGAGTCGCTTGTAACCTACACCCACCCTCACGTGCTGGTGATCGACGAGCTTGGCTACCTGACCCATGGACCCGATGCCGCCAACGTTCTGTTCCATGTGGTCAACGACCGGCACTTGAGAAAGCGGCCCATGATCTTCACCACCAATAAACCTTTGCGCGAGTGGGGCAAGGTTCTCCACGACGAAGATATGGGGGCCGCTATCCTCGATCGTGTCTTGGAACGAGGACGTTTGATCCACCTCGATGGACCGTCGGGAAGAACGCGTCATCTGAAACTGGAGGAGACCTTGCCAGCCGGGGTAGACCGTGCCAGAATTTCCGGATTTAGCGTGCCAGAATTTCCGGAACCCACAGCGCGAAAAGACTGTCCTGCGCTAGAGTGTAGATCGCACTATCGAAACCAGGTAACGTAGCCAACAAAGAACTAGCAGCAAGGATGCGCTCACGCCAAAGATGCGTCGCTTCCCATAACTAATCATGCTAGCAACAAAAGCAGCAATATTCAGTGTTATTCCCAGGTAAAAACTTTTGCTGAGTCCAGAGGTAAGCGTGAAGTAGCCTGTCGCCCAATTAGCGGCTATAGCGAACGTAAACAGAGCTGCCGAGAGAGTGACTAAAAGCAACGCTATGAATCCTGCAATGGCTCTTACACGAGACCTTGAGGACGCATAACTCCGTCTCAACCACCAGTACCAAAACCACGCTACTAATGAATCTGCTGGTATCCACAGCAAGTCGTCAAATGTCATGCATATAACCTCGTTCTGTTAGCCAGCAAAAGGATCCCACCAAGGCAGCGCTTTGTGGTGTGGCGGTCCGAGTGGAGGAGGTTGGATTTGAGGCGGATATGGCCCAACACATTTGGACCGGCAACCGAGGGCGCACCAATGCTTGTTATGCAGGCACAGATCAGCATTGAAGTCGGTTCCACAGCTGTCACCGGGCCATACGATGGGGCCGTGAGGTGTTTGCACCGGTCCAAGAAGCAAACAAATTTCCCCAATGACTCCTCCTATATTGAGTTGGCACGATACGTAATTTTCGTTGCAGTTATCATGACAGTTTTTGAGACCTTCAGGGCATTTGTTATCGCATTTACCCGCGGGCGCAAGATGGTTGGAGAGAACCGCCTGCTTCGCGCTGACTTCAAGAAGACACGCCTGAAGCGAGGTCATCGGAAACGGTGCCGGAGAGGAACTGACGAAACCGAGGCGGCAACTGTACCAGCGCTCTTTGGCAGGCGGATCGCAGCAAAATCGCACGCTGCGCGCCCATCGAGTTCATCGGTCGCTACATGAAAGGTTTCTTCGACTACGCCATCGCCGACGAAGTGCATGAGCTAAAAGGTGACACGGCACAAGGCAATGCCCTGGGAACACTGGCGTCCTGTGCAGGCAGGATTCTCGGAAAAACCGCACCCTCTCTAGTTTTTACACAAGCAGCTTGACGTCACCCCTGCCTCCACCAATCTTCGCCCGTTGCACCATCTCTGTGATACGATGCCGCTCGGTTACCGAGGCCGCCTGAGTTGCGGGTCGCACGGGAACGCAGATCGCCAGCAATCGCTTCACTGGAATCAGCGAGGACCCAACCATGACCGTCGGCCCTGACAGTTCAACAATGCCTCTCCCGGATGTGGTGAATGGCGCGGTGGGACCCTTCGACTCCTACTGCATGGGCTACATGAATCCGGGAGCGAGCGGATACGGCTACCTATCAACCCTGAAGCTCTCCACCGGAGTGGTGAACGTGGCGGGGCTGGATCCGGGAACGGAAGGCATTGTGTCCTACGATCGCTGCGAGAGAAACGATGCCTATATCGGACAGATCAACATGCTGACGGCGTCGTCGTTTTGTGGCGTGAACGGCGCGGTGTGGGGATATCACCTGGCGACCGCCGATCAGATCAGGAATGGCACTCTCCAGCCCATGTTCTATCAGACCGGCTACGGGCGGGTGGTGATTCCGGTGTATCCCGTGTATCCATTGTTGGACTGTGCCCGGCGTCTGTTCGGAATGGACGCGTCGCGAAGGTTCCCGCCGATGCCGGGCGCGCACGTGGTTTGCGCCAACAAGAGTTACACCACCGATCTGGTCCAGGACGGGTCTTGCTGGGTCTGGGCTGCGATCGCCCTGGCCATCGCAGAGGACCGCAACAGCGAGGCGAATCTGTTCATTGAAGATGCCGGGAAATTTGGGACGGTCTACGATGGGCCTCCACAAGTAATCAAATTTCTCGACGGTATGCTGCACGCGGTGACCAAGAGCATGGTCCTGTGCGGCATCGATCAGAGAGTCCGGTATAAGGAAATCTTCGCCGGATACGTCTATCAATTCGTGAACCAGAATCAGGTGGGATGCGCCCTGACATGTGCCCCGTATGTTGTGCTGGCGAAAAACGCAATTCCGCCGGGTGGACCGGCGTCGCAGATTCTCGGTATGACGATCTCCGAGTGGGAGAAGGCCCTTAATCTGCCCTCTCTGCCGCCGCTGGGAAGGCCGGGAGAGGCGAGCGAAGCTTCGAAGTAAAGAAGTAAAGGACAGCCTGACGCGGTAAAAGGCTGACGGGACATTCCTCACTCGGCAACGAATTTTTCGGCAGGATGATCCGCTGGCGCTGGGGTTGCCGAGCGTCTGGAGTTCAGTGCATGGGGGGCTATTGCGGCAGCCTAAGCCGCCGGACCTGCGCCTGAAAGGCCGGCTCACCGCGAAGGCTGTCGAGTTGGGGGTCGACGGACAGCCACATCAGATAAAACGAGCGTGCCTGATAGGCCTTTTCCAGTTGATCTAGGGCGGCGCTTTTTTCCCCGAGCGCCGAGTAAATGGAGGCCACATTGTAGGGTGTGACGTTAATCTTCAGGGAATTCCGGTTCAACTCAACCAAAACCTCGCGAGCCTTGGCCGTTTGGCCGGAAAGCGCGTAGGCCCTCCCCAGCGATGCCAGCGGCTCGGCAACATTTGGCTCCAGAGCCCGGGCTTTCTCAATCTCCGTCATGGCGCCGGGGAAATTACCCTGTTCTTCGTAGACCCATCCCAGTTCGTCATGACCCACCCACAAATTCGGGTCCAGGTTAATCGCCAGGCGAAGCTGTTTGACGGCCAGGTCATAGCGGCGCGCCAGATAGAGGCTTTGGCCGAGCAAGAAATTGGTTTCCGAAGAGAGCGGATCAAGGTCGCGGGCCAGCTGGCCTTCTGCGATGCCTTCGTCGAAGCGCTTCACGGAGGTTAGATACCACCCGTAGAACCCGTGCGCAAAGGCGCTGTTGGGACTGATCTGGATGGCCCGCTTGAATTCCGACTCCGCTGCCGGCAGATTGTAATCGTAGAAAAAATAGACATCGGCCAGCATGGTGTGAGCCTGATCGAGGTTGTCATCCAGTTGCAGCGCCTTTTCTGCCGCCGCTTTGGCTGCGGGCATGGTTTCATGCGCAGGCGAGAACCAGTCTTGCGCCAAACCCATATTGTAGGCATATCCCGCGTAGGGCAGCGCATAGTTGGGATCCAGAGCAATGGCCTGACGAAAATATTCCGCGCCCTTCTCCAACCCTTCTTTCGTATATTTTCGCGTGCTGTACAGGCCCTTCAGATAGAGTTGATACGCCTCAGAATTGTCCGTGTACTGTTTGGTGAGCCGTTCTTGTTCGGTCCCGGTCAACCGCAGCCTCAGCTTGTCCGCAATTTCTCTCGAGATTTCCGAATCCACGTTGAGCACGTCTGACACGCTTCTCTTGTACCGGTCTCCCCAGAGTTCCGCGCCATCGGAAGTATTGATCAGGTCGGTCTCGATGAACAGCGTATCTCCCACTTTCGTGACCTTGCCTTGCAGCAGCGCGCCCACGTCCAAATCGCGGCCTACCTGACGCGGATCGACGTGGCGCCCCTTATAGGTAAAGGTGGTACTCGACGCCAGCACACGCAATTTCGGAATCCGCGACAGACGATTGATCAGACTCTGGGCCAGTCCGTCGCTGAGATATTCCGTGTCCGGATCGGGGTTGGCGTTTACGAATGGCAGAATCGCAATCGATCGAGCCGATTGCGCCCCCCGATTTTCGAGCAGGCGGTACCCGACTGCGGCAACAACGATCGCCAAAACCAACGCGATGGCCGGGATCGCCCAGCGCGGCAACCGGCTCGCGGGAGGGGGCTTCAGCACCGTGAAGCGGCTCGTGGAGAACCCAGGCGCCAGCCGGCCCGATTCCGTCTCCCGCTTTAGCCTCACCAGGTCAGCCCGCATCTCGGAAGCGTGCTGATACCGAACCTCGCGGTCCTTTTCCAGGGCCTTGCCAATAATCTCTTCCAGCTGGCCAGGAAGAGCGGGGTTCAGCTGCGAAGGCGCAATCGGCTGGCTGCTTAAAATGGCGTTGTAGACGACCGCCGAAGTGGTCCCCTCAAAGGCCTGCCGGCCAGTCGCCATCTCATAGAGGACTGCACCAAAGCTAAATAGATCGGTGCGGGTGTCGAGATCCTGAGCCCGGGCCTGTTCCGGAGACACATAGGCGACCGTGCCCACCAGAACTCCTGGCGTCGTCGCCAGCCCATCCATGGTCGCCACGGCCGAACTGTCCTGCTTGGCTTTCGCTTCTTCGGCCATGTCCGAGGCCAGTTTCGCAACCCCAAAGTCCAGGATCTTGGCTTGGCCGCGCTGGGTCACAAAAATGTTCGGTGGCTTGATGTCACGATGGATGATGCCCTTCGCGTGGGCCGCATCCAGACCATCGGTCGTCTGAATGGCCAGGTCTAACAGCAACTCCATCGGCAGCGGACGGCCTGCGATGCGTTCCTTCAGCATCGCGCCTTGCAGCAACTCCATCACGATGAAATGGTGACCGTCCGCCTCTCCGATTTCGTGAATGGTGCAGATGTTGGGATGGTTCAGCGAGGAGGCGGTTCGAGCCTCGCGCTGAAATCGTTGCAGGGCTTCGAGTCCGAGTTCTGCGGGAAGAAATTTCAGGGCGACATGGCGGCCAAGACTAAGGTCCTCCGCCTCGTACACCACCCCCATGCCGCCGCTCCCAATTTTTTCCAGGATGCGGTAATGAGAGATGGTTGTGCCGATCATTTGACTAACAAAACGCGCCCCGTAGCGATGGTCCGTCTTCAGAACCTTTGAGACCAGCTTGGCCGTTGGGCCAAGCTACACTTTTGCTTTCAGCTCACCCTACGGTTTCGCGTTCCAGCGGCCCAGATTATAGCGCAGTCCCTGCTCGAGCATCCGTTCTTTCTGTTCTGCCCTCCTGCGTGAAGTCTTCGGCTCGAGAACCACCCGCACATGCAGAGAGCATCTTGGTCGCCCGCAAAGGGGAAAGGGTTTCTCTCTTGGCATTCCCTTTTATAGGACCCTCAGCGCCAGTTTGGTAGTCATCGTTTTCGCTGTTGCGGTTCTAGCTTACTTTTTCTTCTTCGCCTTCTTCTTTGCCGCGGGAGGCTTGACGGGCTTGCCTGCTTCACCAACCGTGTTCCCTGATTCTCCTTCCCGCACGAGCGGGGGCAGCGGGGGAAGACCCAGCGATTTCTCCCAATCGGTGATGGTCATCTTGAGTATGTTGGAAGGAGGACCGCCCGGTGGGATTGCGTTCTTCGCCAACAAAACATAGGGAGCGCAGGTCAAAGAGCATCCGACATAGCCCTTGGGAACAAATTGATAGACAAAGCCGGCAAAGATCTTGCTGTATTTGACGTTCTGATCCACGCCGCACAGCACCATGCTCTTGGTCACGGCGTGCAGAGAACCGTTGAGAAATTTGAGGAGAGGCTGGATGCGGATTCGACTAGTACTCGGAGCCCATCCGGCATCCTCGATGAAAAGATTGGCTTCGGATTCGCGGTCGTCGGCGATAGCGAGCGCGATCGCGGCCCAGACAAAACCCGTGCCCTTGGAGGGATCCGATGTGTAATTCTTGTTGGCGCAAATCACGTGCGCTCCTGGCATGGGAGGAAAACGCCGCTGCTCTGCCACGCCAAAGAGTCGGGTGGCGCAGTCGAGGAGTGGACGCACTGGGTACACGGGAACTTCCATGCCGCCTTCATTTTGATAAAACATGGGCGCCAGCGTGCCGTTCTTTATTTCATCGGCAGTCGCGAGGTGATAGCCCCAGACCGCGCCGTTCACGCCGCAGAACGAGGACGCCGTCAGCATGTTGATTTGACCGATGTAGGCATCGTTCTTCTCGCAGCGATCGTAAGAGACAATCCCTTCCGTTCCGGGATCCAGCCCTGCGAGGCTCACAATTCCAGTGGAGAGTTTCAGGGTTGAGATGTAGCCATAGCCGCTGGCTCCGGGGTTAAGGTAACCCACACAGTAGTTGGAATCCGGACCGACCGCTCCGTCTACAACCACCGGTAGCGGCATCGCAAGATCTGCTCGAGATTTCTCCATGTGTGCTCCTCTCCAAGGGCGTGCAGCGGGTGATGCGCATCTTCGGCATCCGTCCCTATCGCCGCAGGGGCCGGAAATGGCGCAAGAAACGGGCCATTGTAGCGCACTACGCCAACTTTTTGCTGAACATCATTGTGCTCCGCAAAAACTCCGTCCGATACAGCAACGCTTCAATATCCCCTGGCTCGGGAAATTCTCTGCTAAAGGTCGCTGTCGCTCAGAAAGCGCCCGTGGTCGTTGGTTTCTAGCCAGTCATAGAGATGAACTTGGTAGAGATAGGACGCTACCAGTTCTTCGCCGAGTTCGTGAGTTTCCGTACATAGGAATGGAACCTGGAGTGCGGCAAGAACCGCAATCAGGGACTGGGTAATGCGGTTCGGGTTTGCGCCACCGGGGAGATACGGAGACTTCACTTGGCTCAAGGTGGCAGTGATGAGTAGCAGCCGATGGGGATAGCGACTCATCCGTCGCAAACGGTTCACAAAAACCGAGCGCTCGGCAGTCAATGAGTAGATCAGATCGGGAAGGTCTTTGCGTTCCACTACGCAAACATCTTCCAGCCCCGCAACCGAGTAATCGCCCAACTTCAGCGGTTTCCTCTCGATCCCTGCGAACCATCCGTCAAAGCGGGAGAAATCGAAGGGGTTCTGTTCGTGGCTGTCCACTAATATGACCGGGCGTGGCGTCTTGAGTTGCGTACCACCACGCTCGGCCAAAACCGGAATCGCGGGATGCGGCAGGGGCGCCGCCCTCATCTGCCATTCCCGAGGAGAACGGATCAAAGTGCGTCGAGTCTTCACTATTATCCCTGTCTCCTTTTACGCCGCGGTTCGTTCCAGCTCGTACTCGTGATGCAGCCCGCCCAGGATGTCGCGGGTCGTGATGCGAGCATCAGAGGGCAACTCGTGCCGACGAGCGTGTGGCGCAAACCGCCGTGAGTGCTCGTTCACGTCGGAGGGGATACCGGGACCCAAGGCAGAATGCGGACGGCCTTGGTTGTAGTGGGTCACCCACTCCCGCAGAGTTTTCCGCAGATGTTTCTCGCTGAGGGGAATCACGTAGTCCAAACACTCGCGCACCGTTCCAATCAGCCGTTCGCAGAACGCATTCGCCTTCGGTGCCTGCACCGGTGTGCGCAGCACCTTCAGACCGAAGGACTTCAGCTCATCGTCGACTTCTGCCGAACAGATCGAGTCGCGGTCGTGAATGAGAAACCTATAGTTGTGATCACTGGGAAACGCCTCGCGAAACTGCTGTACCGTCCAACCTGCGGTCGGATGCGCGGTCACGTTGTAGTGCAGGATCCGGCGGCTCCCGACCTCCATCACCACAAACACGTAGAGCACTCGAAATCTGGCCGTGACCGCCACCAGGAAATCACAGGCTACCAAAAACTCGGCGTGATTGTGGATGAACGTCTTCCAGTGTTGGGACGAAGGCCTTCTGGCCCCTCGGGGAGGAGACGGCGACGGCCAGTAGGACCGAACCGTTCGCGAGGAGACCAAGATCCGAAGTTTCACCGACAACTCTGCGGCCACTCGCTCTTCTCCCCAGGTCGGATTCTCCCGCACCATGCGAACAATCAGTTGGCGGATATTCCCTGGCAGTCGCGGTCTGCCCACTCGACACTTCCACCTCCAAAACAGCTTGAATCCCTTGCGATGCCAGCCAATCAAAGTCTCCGGCTTAACGATCACCAACGCTTCCTTCCAATCGAAGAGCCGTGACCAGAAAACCAGGGAAAATCGGGCGGAGTCGTTAAGCCGTCGCGGACGGATCTGGTGCTCTTGGTAAAAGGCCAACTGCTTTCGCAAAAACAAGATCTCGGCGCTCACCGCAGTCCGTCGTCGCAGGGTTGCTCCGAGGAAACGAAGCCCGTCCAGGGTCAGATCACCAGCGATACGGACAAAGGAGCCGAGCGAGTGTGAAACTAAGCGGGCGAGACGAAGCATGGTTCAGGATGGCACAAACCCAGGTTGGTAGAGAAGCGATTTGACTAAAACACATGGTGATCGCCCCGCCACTTGCACCAGGATTGAGGCAATCTCGCAGGGAAGAAGCTAAACAAACTAAACACTGAATTTCCATCGTCTTGCGAGCACGGACGGAATTATTGCGGACCACAGAAGGCATACGCTGACGGCTGGGTTTGAACAACGCCAATTCTTCAATAATTTTGGACAGCCCAACTATCCTACGGGATATTTGTATTTTCCCCAGAACATCACGGGAATTTCACCGACGGGCACGACCGCGGGGAACTCGTTTTGCGGATGTGCTTACCTTGCGCGACCGCGATGCAATCTTCGGCAATGCATTCAGAGGACAGGTGCGAGACATGGGCATCCAAGAAGTGCTGTCTACACCGCGCTCCCCTTGGCAGAGAGCCTATGTGGAACGAGCGATCGGTTGCATTCGGCGCGAGTGCCTCGATCATGTGATCGTGTTCCACGAAACTTCGCTACGTCGAATCCTCAGCTCGTATTTCGACTACTATCACCGATCAAGAACCCATCTCTCGTTGAGCAAGGACTCGCCGGAGCCACGATCCATTCAGCCGCCGGAAATGGGGTCAGTCGTGGCGGTGTCCCAGGTCGGTGGGCTGCACCACCACTACGAACGACGAGCCGCCTGAAACAACCCGAATCTACACTCGTCAGGCGCTATGTCTGCTTCGTCCTTCGACATCTGTGCCTGAACCGCCGCCCTTGCTCACCGCACATCGGCCTATGCCGCTTAACTGACTCAAGCTGCTCTCCCGCACGCATGCGCTTCGCGGTTTCGATTGGACAATGGCAGCCGCAACAGCGCGTACAGAATTTTCGTTAGGCACAGTTGAATATCGGACGCTCGTACCGGCGTCGGCCAATGCCCGATGTACTTTGACAAGGTTTCCGTCAAATTCCGCCAGCATATGCGCGATTCTTTCACGGTGAGCAGAGAGTTTACGCGAACGGAGGATGATCGGAGGCTCGTCCGAACCGACTCTTACGACTTTCCTCACGGAATCGCGGCTCAAGGAGAGAAGGCGTGAGATGCGACGAAGACTGTGACCCTTCCTGCGGAGTAGAAGAATGGCGCCACGTGTTTGTTTATCGAGCATCTCAACGACCTCGTGGTAAGCACGGTGTCGCCGCTAATCGTGCTAACCGCGTAGTCACGGATGTACCTGAGTGTGAACGGGAGACCAAACGGAAACACAAGCAGCTGTCTCGATCGCGTTCCGCAACAATAAGTCTCAGAATAGTCTCAGTAGGAAAACAAGGCTTGAAAAAAAATGGGCTTGGAGTAGATCTTTTAACGCGTCACCAATCTGGCAAACGTCAAAGCGGATTCCTACATTGGGCAGCATGCCTTTTAAGGCCCCCTCGGCTCCAAAAGCCCATTCGGCGTTTCCCTTTTTAGTGTTTTCAACAACTTGGGGAGTCTGCTTTCCGCTTGAGGCTAAACTTAACAGCTTGAAAACATCGCGTTGTGGCACATTTCTTGGAATTTGAACTCCGTCAGAACCAACTATTGCCTTTATGCTCGTTTAGGCATAATATGAAAATGATCGCATCGCCCAGCATCAAGCCCGTCGTTTGGATCGGAAGCACCAGGATAGACCTCGCGTCCTTTCCAGAAGATGTGAAGGATGCGATTGGCTACGCGCTCTACGTAGCGCAACGTGGCGGAAAGCACCCCGATGCTAAGCCGCTTCGCGGCTTTGGCGGAGCAGGGATCCTGGAGATCGTGGAAGACCACGCGGGCGATACTTATCGCGCTGTGTACACGGTCCGCTTGGCGGGTCGCATATATGTCTTACATGTCTTTCAGAAGAAATCAAAGGGCGGGATCAAGACGCCGAAAGCGGAGATTGAGCTAATCAAATCGCGTCTCAAGCGAGCCGAAGAAGAACACGCCAGATGGTTAGAGGCTCAGAAGGAACAGCAGACATGAGCAAGAGAATTGAGGTCGAAGAAGGCAGCGGGAACATCTTCGCCGACATCGGTCTACCTAACCCCGAAGAGCGTCTCGCCAAGGCCGACCTTGCGATTCGTATTGGCGAAGCCATTCGCGCGCAGCGACTGACCCAAACTCGCGCCGCGCACATACTGAGGATCGATCAACCCAAGATTTCACGTCTTTTGCGAGGTCAGTTATCTGGCTTCTCGACCGAGCGACTTATGCATTTCCTGACCCTGCTTGGCCGAGACGTTGAGATCACCGTAAAGCCCGCGCCACGATCACGCCGCCAAGGGCATCTCCGCGTCGTTGCGACAGCGTGACTTTTCTCTCTCACGGGAACAAGTCCTGCGATTCTAGGGAGAGTCACCCCGATGCGAGGCTTCCGGTTTGTTGCTGCACCTGTCGCCGCAATTCGTTCTTGTGCGCGACCTTCTCGACCATTTCGAAAGCGCCTCCCGTGCCTCGAACAATCACACTCCAATAACGAGCATTCGCCCAGTACAGATTCGCTGACGCCACTTTCCAGCTTTGGAAACAGCACTTCGATGCTCTTGCGAAAAAAAAAGAGAGCAGTCTTTGAGCACGCCTTGATTGACAACCTGTATCGCCTGTCGCGGTCTCGCCAAGCAGAACAATTTATTCCCAAGGGCGTGCTGTTGCTGACTGCCTGGGGAGCGCCCCTTTTTCCCGCTCCACGACGGATATTGATTTGCTCCGGCGAACCAGCAATGAGCTGAGCATATCAGTGGTTCAGACTCGAGATCGCACGCTCTCTTCGCCTAGTTGTGCCGTCTTGGTGCCAGGCCAAATGCGCCCCGGGGGACGTTCTGTTGCACTTGAAAATGGATACAGTTACGGGCAGTCGAGGGAAAGCGTCCACTATGGCTGGCGAGAAGTTTGCCGGGTTCAACCAACCTTCTCGCGACGTTCCCGTCGGTTCTGTCGGATTGCAGCGAAAGCGCCAATATCGGTTTCGCCAGAGCGGAGAAAATCCAGAAAGTCCAAGCCGGAATATTTGCATGTCTGACAAATGCTCAAGAGTATGAGGTATTCTTCGATCCCTCTTGCCGTCGAAAGACCCTCGATAGCCCGGCGGAGCCTGGCAAAGGCCTTGATCGCGTGTTCGACATTGTTGTTATTCCAAGGAACACCGTCGTGGCTTAGAAAAGTGAATAGTTTGCCCCGGTCTTTATCCAACCGAGCCTTCAATTTCGACGCAGCCGCGCTCAAGTGCTCCATCTTGGATATGCGCTTGTAAAAGCGGGCGACATCCAGCAGGTGTTTCCGCAGGAAGCGGCTTTTGAGACCCCAGCGGTCGATGGTCGCGACAATCGCCCTAAAAAGGTCAGCAAATGTCGTCACGATGCCCTTTATGCTCTCATCGTATGGGTTGTCCAATACCGCGTCATTGAGGTCTCGGATCAAATGAAGTACGCACTTTTGCTGAGCGCATGCAATCGAATCGTAGGCAGTGTAGAAATCGGACACCAGAACGCCCTGGAATCCCTGCAAAGCTTCTTGGACAAAGCTCCCTTCGCGTGTGTCGGAATAGAAGTAAACGACCTTCTGCCATGTGGCAAAAACCCAGATGTACGCCGTCTTCTCGTGTAATTTAATTCGTGTTTCATCCGCGTGAATCACATTTCCTTTTAGCATCTCCGCCAGTATGTTCTCTCGGGCTTCCCGATAGTATTCGGCCCCGCGCGTCTTCAAGCGACGCACCGCAATTTCTTGCATTCGGAAGCCGAACAGTCTGTTCAGAGTGTGAGTCACCGAGCGCTGGGAGACACACAGCTCGATGATTTCAAAGATGGCGAATGCGGCAAGGTTGCGTCCAAATGTAGTTCGATCCCAGAATTCTCTCGGCCATGGGGTGAATGCTCCGCAGGCGGGGCACCAGAAAACCTGAAACCGATACTTCACTATCGAGCCGGCAACGCCAGACCTGCTGAACCTCAGATCCCGGAGGCATTTTGTTACCGTCCGAAACATCTGAGTTCCTTTCCTTTGACAGCGAGGGCAGATACGCGTTGGTTCGCACACCACCTTGCCGATACGCGTGCGCCTTCTCGCCTGGTTCTTGCTTGCCCGCTGGGCTCGCTTCGGTTCTGCGCCGGTCCTGATGTAGATGTGGTCGCGCTGATAATCCCAGCGGGCGGCCCGATTAATGGTCTCCAACCCTTCAATGGAACTGCTGAACCTGGGCCACATTGTCAGTTTGCAATCCACGTTGTTCGCAGCCACAACTTCTAGACTATCTGTCGTCTCTGATGCCGATCCGATACCCTGTGTAATGATTTGCGTAACGGTATGGGCAACTAGTTCCAGAGCGGCACAATCCTCTGAGTTATAGCGGACAAGTTTTTCCTTCACCAATGGAGCTCTCGTTTTTTCCCAGTCATGGCGCCATATGATGGACTGCAAACCACAGGCGTTCTCGTCTGACCATCTGAAGCCCAGCCAGCCAGCAATTTCCTTTAGCCGATTCGAGTGGGTCGGAAAGTAGATCTGTCCGAAGATGACAGAAAGGAGGTTCACCGGCGATTCGAGTGCTTTGGTCGTACCAAATCCATCAAGCGATACCCCGTGTCTTTCGCGCATTCTTTTGAGAAAGATGCTCTCGAAGCTTCCGTAATGAACTAAAACCGGGTTCTGGACCTTGGCCAGTCTCAAGAGGAACTCTTGCCAAATGCGCCCCTCATCCGAGGGGCTGTCAGCCCAAAGACTGTGCTGAGCAATCGAATCGTCTGCCTTGACTCGAACTCCAATCAGGTAGTAGAAATCCTGGTCCGGTAAACCCTCAACATCCAGGTAAACCGGTGTGCCTTCGATCATCGTTTCCGGGCTTCCGGCTATGTGGATTTTCTTCTCCCGGATCGCGCGCGCCTTCAGTGAGTGGTGGTATCGCTCTCGTTTGTCCCTTAGTTCTTTCGGTCGGCGGCGGGGCCGGAAGGTGTAAGAGAGTTGGGTAATGGTGAAGATTCCTTTGCTGTTGAAATCCGCGCGCTCCTTTTCGGTCATGCCGCCGAGAAGGCTGAGGTCGTCTTGTTCGATGGCTTTTTGCTGGCAGCGAGCTTGGAACTCGCATTCGGGACAGTGCCGGTTCAGAACTAGAGGAGGAGGTGAGGGGCTGGCAACTAGCTTGCCGACATTTCCGGTTAACGTCCTTACATCGCCCGCAAAAGTCGAGGTCTTCACTTTGAAAACTGCATATTTGTCCCCGTTCACAATCTTGCCGATCTCGACCGTCCGGCCTAGCATTTTCGACAACACAAGCGCATCAAATGCGATAACGAGCTTGTCGTCGCGAGTGAGCTTGTTGCGAAACACGAATCGAATCGGAGCGAACTGCTCAGCTCCGCCTCGTCCCGATGGCGGAATACGCTCCACGGCGTGACAGGAACCCTGCAGGTTGTTGCTGCCCGCTTTGAAATCTATAGCGAGTTGCCAATGAGTTGCTCGAAGACTCTCTATGCCTGGCATGCTTGTAGCGCATTTTTCAGGCGCAAGCCTCGCCACCAAGCGTTGGATACCTTCCGAGCGAAAGTGGGTGCTCTTGGTTCGAGTCCACTCTGCATAAGCGTTTCCCGTTCCAACCTCTTCGTGTGACAAAAGAAAGCATTTGGTCGGGCACTTCAGGTAGGCTTCCACGAGATCGGTAGTGATAGTCATTTTTTCCTCCTTATTCCCCACCGGCCTCGCAGTTTGGTTGAACGGCGGTTGAACCGTTGAACCGGGGCTCCCTGTGGATCAGCGGCGTTTGTTTTGAAGAAAGTCTATCTCCGGGTTACCAGCCTGAGCAGGTAAACACCAGTAAATGTGTTCAGCTCCATCGCCCGTTTGCTTGCCAGGCTTGGGATGTATTCGTCCAAGGAGGCCACATTCAGCCAGTTGCGGAACACACGGATTTCCTCTGCCCGCAATCAGGCACACCTGAAGCGCGCCGGCAGGAATTTGTTGTTTGCTCTGTTACTGAGCAGTGGACGACAGATCGGCCGTCATTGTGGCCAGAAGACGAAAATTCGTCACGCTGTACGAAAGATTAAGAAGGGCCCTTCGGGAGCCGCCGTGGAGGAGGAGGCTTCAAACTGCCCTGCGCTGTTGTGGTCATAAAGGCCGCGGTAGTGAACGTCAGGGCTAAAATACGGTTGAACATGCCGAGTTGTCTGCTGATACACCGCACTGCCATCCTGAGGGTGTAGCCGGGGATTGCGGTTGCGCTTGCGGCAGGGTTTCGCTTGGCAATAAAGGGAGACAAGGCTGCCGAGGTTTAATGCCTGAGAGAATGTAAGAAACCTTTGTAACCCTACCTCTTTTCTTGGCCGCTTGATCTCTAGCCTCAGTTCCATAATTTTTGATGAAGATAGAGACGAGCGGAACCGACCCCCTGGTGCTTAGCCTAGGGGGGTCATTCCAGATTTCATAACCCGTAAGTCATTGATTAAGAATAAGTTGGTCGGGGAGAGAGGATTTGAACCTCCGACCCCCTGGTCCCGAACTATGAAACTACAAACTCCAAGTGCTTTATCTGGTGTCGCTTAGGGAACAACGTACCTCTTTTTCTCTCGGTCAGTTGTACCGATCTTGTACCGAAAGGAGGGAATCCGCAATTGTTGGTCAACACTTTCGCGGTTGTGGCGGCACGCCCCGCTTCCTTATCTATTGTTCGCGTGAGGGAGCGTTAGTCCCTAACGAAAATTCTGTGCAACCCATGCCAGATGGCATCCCCAGGGCGAACCGTGAATCTCAGCAGCTCGCGGGCATGCTCCAGTCTGGTAAACGAACTTCATAGGGACACGCGTGTGCAAGTGAGCACAGTTCGGACATAGATTTCAAACGGCGAAACAGAAGTATAGACTCCGGCTCTTTCAGGCGGCCCCCCGTTCATAGCGGTGGTGCAGTCCACCGACCTGGGACACCGCCACGACTGACCCCATTTCCGGCGGCTGAATCGGTCGCGGCTCGGGCGAGTCCTTCCCTAACGAGAGATGCGTTCTTGATCGGTGATAGTAGTGGAAATATGAACCTAGGATTCGGCGTAGCGAGCTTTCATGGAGCACGATCACATGATCGAGGCACTCGCGCCGAATGGAACCAATCACCCGCTCCACATAGGCTCTCTGCCAAGGGGAGCGCGGCGTAGACAGCACTTCGCGGATGCCCATGTCTCGGACATGCCCTCCAAATGCATCACCGAAGATAGCATCGCGGTCGCGCAGCAGGTAGCGCGGGAGTTGGTCAAAGGGAAAGGCTTCCCGCAGTTGTTGTCCTGTCCACTCGGCGGTCGGGTGGGCCGTCACATTGAAGTGGAGAACGCGCCGGCGGTCATGAGCCAACACCAGAAACACATAAAGCACTTGGAAGCGAATAGTAGGCACGGTAAAGAAATCGATGGAGACCAACTGCTTGGCGTGATTCTCCAGGAAAGTTCGCCAATTCTGAGACCGCGGCTTGTGGCCGTGCACCATATATTTGCTGACGCTGCTTTCACCGATGTCGATGCCAAGTTTGAGCAGTTCACCGTGGATGCGGGGTGCACCCCAACCAGAATTCTCTCGGCACATCCTGCGGATCAGATCTCGGATCTCGCGTGAGATGACCGGTCGTCCGGGTTGGCCGCGCCGCACCTTCCAGGTCCAGAACCGACGAAAGCCGGCACGATGCCAGGCCAAGACCGTTTCGGGTTTGACGATGGCCAGGGCCGGGCGCCAATCGCGCCAGATGCGAGACAGCCAGACCCACAACAGGCGGTCTGCTGGGGTCAATTTCGGGCGCTTTCTCGACGACCGCTGAAGCACGCCGATTTGGTGGCGCAGAGCCAGGTTCTCCAGCTGAAGCGCCGCGCGCGAACGGAACATCGAAAACAGAGTGGTGAACAATAACGTGAGGGAAATAAGCATCGGAGTAGAAAATTATGAAGGAAGTATAATTCTCCTCCTCTCAGATATTTCGAGGATTTCGAGAGGCACAGTTCCTTCAGCGTGAAAACCCTTACGTAGTAGTCGTCGAGTCGCAGGTGGCCGCGGTGTGCTTCAATCTCCGAGTCGCAGAGCTGGAAGTCGAGATACCGGCTGCCCGCTAGATGCGAGCAAAAAATCTTAAAGGGGCCGAAATTGATGAAGCGCCGCAATATGCGGAAGGCTTCTTCGGCCCCTTGCAGCTGGATCTCGACGAGATCACTGAGCTGCCCAATCAAACCTGAGACTTTCTGGCGAAGCAGCAGATGGTCGCGTTCGATCTGTGCACGGAGAAACGTGCGCTGCTGGTCGCGGGAGAAGAGTGCCAGGACATCGCGCAAAGAGCCGCCAATGTCGGTCGGCACTTTACGCAGGGCCTCCCAAAGTGTGCTCTTCGCATAGCTGCCCTGAACGACGATGATCCAATAGACATCAATGGAGTACAGTTGGTCGGCCTTGGCGGCAAAGTAGGCCATCCGCTGGTCGATAGCCGCCTTGACCAAGGGATTGGTGTATTCCCGGTGCGGGATTGCAGGCTCGTTCGCCTTGAGCAGCGCCTGATAAACCCGCACGCGCGAGTCGAAGGCTCGCGAAGCAGCTTCAAGCCGTTTGACGGCATAGTCCCGACTGGCGTGGTCCAGGCTTTCGTAATCGATGCCTTTCACCCGCAAGACCATCCCAAGGTCTCCCGACTTGGTCAGAAAGGTCTCTTCGTCCCAGAAGCCATAGAGGTTAATGTGCTGCCTGCAGCGCCCCAGATTCTTTCCAATCCTTGACGATCTCGCTCAACTTAAACATTCGATTTGATCCGTATATCGAGCGGTTCCCACTTCATGGGGTCATAACGCGACTTGAACTTGGCCGAGTTCAGCAGTATTCGCAGAATCTCGGGGTCGAACTTGGTGGCCCTCTGTGCGGCGATCAGTCCGACAACGAAGAGCAGAACCCCACCTGCGAGGCTGTGCACGAGGTTGAAGATTCCGGCCCCCGCGAGCAGAGCGCCGAAAAACAGGCGCCGCTCCGCTCCCAGAATCGTCAACGGACGATTCATCACCTTGTAGACCCGGTTCGTACGCATGGCGGTTGACTACGGAAACAGCCACGCCATGAAGTTCACCGCGCCCACGGCCATGCCGATGCCGAACACGATGCCGGCGAAGACCTTTTTCGACTGGCCCTCGCCAAAGGCAAACATCAATCCGCCGACAACGATTGCCACCAGGCTCAGTCCGGTGGCAATCGGGCCGGTGAATGACGTTTTGAGAGCGTTTACCGCGTTTTCCCATGGCGAACCGCCGGCCTGCGCGTAGGCGGGCGCGGCCAAAACAAGAGTGGTACCAATGCGAAGCAAATGAGAGCGCAATTTCGGTGGAAAGACTTTTGAGGCAAACAGACCAATCTTTTTCACTCGGAAATTCTCCTGTGTGTGTTTTTTCTGACGTGCAATTGATTCGATTCTGGGTGAGCGTAGGCGGCGAGGGCGGAAGAGTCCAAGACTTCTTGGTCCCGAATTGATAGCGGTGGGCTATAAACAGAAAAGCGGAGTCCCTGTCGAGGGACTCCGCGAATAGTTGGAGATCATTGTTACGCAGTAACGGCCTTGGCTTTGGTTTTCTTTGCAACGGACGTTCCGCGTTTGTTCCGTTTCAACACCAAGTCCTCGGCTACGGCTTTTTGCAGCTTTTCAGTATCCACGCGATAGCGTCGGGCGGCGTCCATGAGTACGCCGTCAGACGCCCCGGAACGCTGATAGGCCGCATCAAGCAGGCTGATTTCGAGCAACAGCTTCGAGACCGCAGCTTCGTCATACTTACTGACCTGTTTCGCCAGCATTTCCGGCGCGGAATCGGAGTTCTTGGGTTCCACTTTATGCCGCTTGGCCAAAGCCGGGATTTGGTTGTAAGACAGATGGCCGATCAGGTAGTTGGCGACTGCCAACAAGTCAGCCTTCTTCAACGGCGCGGAAACACGTTCAACGATCGTGGCCAGTATGCGATGCCGAGTTGTGATGGCCACTTTGTCTTTCTCAAGGCGTTTCCGTTCCTCTGCCCGCTCCCGCTCGATCTCCTGCGGAGACAGCGTATTGGGATGGTGAACCCGACAGGCGGGGTCGGCACGGACCTTGACGATTTGTCCGCGCTTGCCGCCGTCCGCGACGATCGCCTCGGTCATTTTCTCGCATGGCTTCTGGTAAGGAGCCAATTTGGAGCCTGTCCGGTTGGCTTTGACCTTCTTGAGTTCAAGCTCCACGTAGTGGTTCCTTCCCAAGGGAGCGCCCTCGCGAGTGTTCCATGCGGAAGAAATCTGCACCAGTTGGGGCTTTGGTTTCGAGCGTCTTCAACACATGTGCGTCGATCTTGGCCCGGAGGCACTGCGGGTCGGTGCATTATGTGGAATCACGAGTCAAGCGTGAGCGTTTAGAGGACCTTTGCCAATTGAAAAATATACCTTAACGTTCTTTAATATTCGCTACGCAGTTGCTCACGAACCTCAACAGCAGGGGAGGACGCATGTACGCGCTCGCACAGGATGTCCGCTTCGCACTTCGCCAACTGCGCAAATCGACTGGCTTCACGTTCACCGTGCTGCTAACGCTAGCGCTCGGCATCGGAGCTACTACTGCGGTCTTTTCGCTCGTCGATGGCATCCTTTTGCGTCCGCTCCCGTTCAGCCATCCTGACCGCCTTGTTTTAATGGGAGATCATCTGGGCAGCCGTCTGGATATTGGTGTGACCGCCCGTGAGATTGCCACATACTCGAATGCAGCGAACGCTTTCTCCTCGCTCGGCGGCTATGCACCCAGTACTTACGAACTTTCAGGCGGTGCGACCCCGGAAGTTGTTCATGCCGCGCGACTCACCGCGGGCGTATTTCCCACCCTTGGCGTTGACCCCATCCTTGGCCGCACTTTTACGCAACAGGAGGAGAACGGGCATGAACCTGTCGCAGTCATCAGTT
>Ga0137390_10000839_pt1 | contig 21922 bp, 15 predicted proteins | sample 15con2h24AmetaG_FD_104937 | JGI IMG/M metagenome (GOLD analysis project Ga0137390, IMG submission 104937) | Vadose zone soil microbial communities from Angelo Coast Range Reserve, California, USA - 15con2h2.4A metaG | ecosystem: Environmental > Terrestrial > Soil > Vadose zone > Saprolite... | reverse complement strand
ACTTACACGGACGATGCTCTGAGCTTTTGTCTTGATGATGGTTCGCCGCTAACCGTCGCGAGTGGGCCGCCGCCTCCTGACGCCAGCGCCACCGTACAGTATCCGCAGGCGCGCGATACAACGCCGCAGCCGACCATCGCTTACAATCCAGGCCAAGCCGCGCCGCCACCGCTCACGCCACCGCCCGCCTGGTCGCCCATGCCGCCGCCGCAAACTCAGAAACGCAGCGTCTGGCCCTGGGTGCTCGGCATTGGCGCGGTGCTGTTGTTAATGGGAATCGGAGTTGTCATATTGATTTTCGCGGTTGCGCGCGTCACCACCAACGACAACAACAACAATCGCGTGGCGAACAATTCGAACAATTCCAATAACGCCAACTGGAAATCGGCCAACCGCAATAAGAACACGAACTCAGACAACACCAACGAGAACACGGACACGAGTTCGACGCCGTCGACTTTCACGGATGACTTTTCCGCTCAAAGCTGGACCACCGGCACCTGGGACGACGGCCGCGCCTGGTATTCGGACGAGGAATACCACATGCATGCGATCAACGGCCGCTTCATCGAATTGTATGCGCCGGAAAAGAAGGAGTACTACACCAAGGACGCCACGGTGAAGGTCGGACTGCGCAGCATTGACGGGAATCCTCCAAGAACAGGCTACGGCATGGTCGTGCACGGAGCTAAGAATAAGAAGGACGGGAGCCTTGAAGACTACGGCTTTTTGATCTACAACGGTCCGGAGCCCAAGTACAAGATCATCCTGCACAAGGCCGGAGTTGAAACCAACCTCGTCAGTTGGACTTCGTCGAGCGTGATTCGCACGGGCACCAGTCCCAATCAGATTGAAGTCAGAATTAGCGGTCTCACACTTGACCTTTACATCAACGGTCAATTTATCACCTCCATTACCGATACCGCGGGCTATAAGACCGGACGCGTCGGGTTCTATACGAGCGACGCCGGCGAGGTGGCCTTCGACGATCTCGAAATCAACAGATAATGTTCCGCCGATGCGAGTCACCTTACGAGTTTTGGCCGGCCCTTACCGCGGGCGCGAGTTCACTTTCGATCAGCACGACACGTTTCTGATCGGACGCAGCGACAGCGCGCACCTTTATCTTCCCGAAGACAAATTCTTTTCGCGCCATCATTGCCTGCTGGAGATTGCGCCGCCGCGCTGCTTTCTGCGCGACCTGGGTTCGACCAACGGCACGTTCGTAAACGGCAAGAAAGTTCCCGAAGCGCACCTGGTGAGCGGCGATCGCGTCCAGGGTGGCCAGACGGTGCTCGAAGTCGAAGTGCAAGCCGATCAAAACGTGACGATTGACGGATCGGAAGCTCCCACTTTGACGCGGCCGACAATCATGATGGTCGAGTGCGGCAACTGCGGCCGTCCCGAACAGACCGAAGGCTCGCCCCAGGACGAGCCCATGACTTTCATTTGCGAAGAGTGTCGCGAAGAACTGAAACGCCGGCCGGCCCCGGTTCCCGGTTACGAGATGATCAAGATGCTGGGCCGCGGCGGCATGGGCTGTGTGATGCTGGCGCGTGAAGAGGCCTCCGGGCGTTCAGTTGCGATCAAAACTCTGCTTCCGGAAGTCGCCGTCAGTGGCCAGTCGCTCCGTCGCTTCATGCGCGAGATCGACGTGGCCGCCGCTTTGGATCATCCTAACATCGTGCGCTTTATCCGAAGCGGCACCAACAACGGCGCGGTATATCTGGTCACTGAATTTGTGGACGGCTCAGACGCAGCGCGCCTGGCCGACGCGCAGGGTGGCCGATTGCCCTACGCGCAGGCGATCGACATCATTTCGCAGGCGCTCGACGCACTGTCGTACGCGCACACAAAGGGCTACATTCATCGCGATATCAAAGAGTCGAACATTCTGATTAGCGGCGCGGCGCCGAATCTGATCGCCAAGCTCACCGATTTCGGTCTGGCGAAAAGCTTCACGCAATCGGGCATGAGCGGCATCACAATGGCCGGCGACATGGCCGGCACGTTTGCCTACATGCCGCCGGAACAGATCAAAGATTTTCGCAACGTGCGTCCCACGTCCGACATCTACGCCATCGGCATGACTGCGTACAGCCTGCTCGCCGGCGACACCGCGCTCGACCTCGGCCCCGGGAACGACATCGCTTCCACAGTTAGAGCTATCTTCGAAGGCCCAATCATTCCGCTGCTTCAGCGCGTACCCGACGTTCCCGGCAGAGTCGCCGAAGTGATCGAACGCGCCCTCGCCAAAGACCCGGCGAACCGCTGGCAATCCGCCGCCGCGATGCGCACGGCGCTGATGCACGCGGCTTAAGTAAGTTTAGCCAAATTCATCATACTTTCAGGACAAACCTTGCTAGTCAGAAAGTGATTGACTTCCCCAAGCCATCGGCGTATATGGTGCGCGTGATTTGATTAAGACTAACTCCCTGAGCCTGAGAAAGACTCCCAGACTCTAGTTAGCCTTTTGTTTCAAGGTTACTGTTCGTTTCCGTTCCATCGCGGAGGTCCGATCATGCGTGAACCCACGCGCGAAATTCAGTCGAACAATAATCGCAAGTATCCGTGCGCTTGAAGCACGATTCGTTCCCTGTCTGGCTACTTAAAGGAGTGCATCATGTCTAAGCAGCAAAAGAGGGTTTTCTGGCCAAGTGTAGTGCTTGTCGTTTTGGCGGTTACGGCGATCTGTTTTGTCGCCGCTCGAAACCGGAGCGCCAGCGCCGCACAGCGAAGCGTACCGGAGTTCAAGCAGCGGATTCGCATCTGGGTCCATGGCGATGACGTGCGCCCAAAGGTGATTCACGCTGCGCCTGGCAAAGCTTTGGTTACCATTGAGAATGAGACGACAGCAGATGTTTCAATGCAGGTCGAGAGAGTTCTTCCCAACGGAACACAGCTAATTGACAGAGTGAATTTGCCGGGCCGCTCAAAAAGATTGCAGCGAGAGATCATGCTGGTGCCGGGCGAGTATGTGTTCTACGAGGCATCTCGACCCACCATTCGCGGTCGCCTGATCGTTGAGCCGCGTTGAGTCAAACGCTGTGCAGTTTCAGCCAGACGTACCTACAAGGAGTTACCTCATGCCGCGTGCCTTTCATTCTCGGTTGTCATGGATTAGTACTTGCCTGTTGGCGTTCTTTCTCTTTATTGTTCCACTAGCATCTGCCCAGAACTCATACGACAACGGCACGCCGGCGGCATCGAAAGCCGGTCAGTCAACTGCCTCGACCTACGCAATGGACAAGATCGAGACCGTCAACCTCGCCAACGGGAATATGTCGTTGCACATTCCGCTGGTGACGATCGGTGGTCGCGGGTCGGCCAGCTACACGTTGGCGCTCAGCTACAACAGCAAGCTGTGGTCGGCGCAGCACGACGTGGACCCAGCCTACACTGATCCTCTCACTGGCGATTTCCATCCCGCCCTCAATCACTACAGCGCCACGTTCGATGATGCGACCATGACGGCGCCTAACGTTTGGGCGCTGGGGGCTGGCTGGACAATCCTAGCAGGCCCGGCACTCAAGGTGAGGAATGTTGGCATCGAACCGCTTCCCTCCAGCTATTGTCCCAGCGCCCACTCAGAGGACGGCTGTGGCTACAAATACGTGCTGACGCGACTCTGGCTGACGCTGCCGGACGGCTCGGAGGTTGAGCTGCGCGACAATCTAACCGATGGCGCGCCGGCGTTGACGCCTGGGGGCTTTCAGGGCGTGCATCCGAGCACTGACCGCGATCGGGGCCACGTTTGGCATAGCACAGACGGCTCAGCTATCACGTTCGTCACGGACGCAAACAACGGCGTGGTCAACCGACAACTTGGTGGCTGGGTGTTTCTGTCGGACGGCACGCGCCTGCGAATCGAGAACAGCGGAAGCGCTCCGGTAGTTGACGGCGCGCACTGCACAAAGATCGTTGACCGCAACGGTAACTTTGTCACTCTTGATTACGGTGTGGCCAATCCGTATGGAATGACTTACACCGATGAGCTAGGGCGGCAGACAATCATGTCAAGCAACTCGACAAGTGTAATAATCACCGTCAAGGGTTACAGTGGCGTTCCCGATCGAGTGATCACAATCGACACGGCAACCATTGGCGCACTTACCTCAGGTGTGCCGATGAACCTGCGCGCCGATTTTCGCTCGTTGCAGCGACCTTTCTATAGCGGCGACTACTTGCGCACCAGAGACGGCGATTTCGCGCACACCTTCGCGGGCCCGCATACAGATCTCTTCGAGGGTTCGGAGAACCCCGACGCAATAGACGATCACTCTACTGTTACTAGCCTGAACTTGCTGGACGGCCGCAGTTTCCGTTTTCGCTATAACCAGTATGGCGAATTAGCCGAGATCGTTTATCCCGGCGGGGGTGCCTCACAGATCGATTATGGCGGCTTTGGCTCAAACTTCTGCGAAGCCGGCAACGCGCCCTTCCGTGACACGCTGAACCGCAAGGTGGTCCAGCGACGCTCGCTGACTGATGGAGCAAACGTTGATGCGGCCTGGATTTATTCTTGGAGTGTCGGCGCTGTCGATGGCATCAGTTATCCGGGCGCCACAGTTGAGACGCATCAGAGCAGTGCCGCCGGAACCTTGCTAGCTTCCGAAACTCACTATTTCCTGATGCTGGACGCGGAATACAGAACATGTGGTCTTAGTGCGAGCAATCTTAGCGGATATGAGAAGTGGCAGAATGCAAAGGAGTTCCGTGTCGAGCGCAACATCGGCAGCGGCACAGTGATTGAGAAGCGTAGCTGGGAACAGCGCGCGTCCGTTGTGTGGGCCAACGATGTCGGTCTTGGCTACAACGCTTACGTCTCCGAGCATGGTCAGGAACAACCCCCCAACGATCCACGCGTCACCGTGGAAGACACGATCCTTGAAAACGGAAAGATTAAGCGCGTCGCTTACACCTACGACGACTTCAACAATGTCACCTCGACATCCGAATATGATCTTGGCGGCACGGACGGCAGCGTGGGAGCGCCTGTCCGCCAGACATTCCGAACCTATGGAGTCAACCTCGGCAGCAACTACGGCATCGTGAACAATGGCCTCTGTTACTCAAACCTCAATCCTGCCGATAGCAGTTGCGGCAGTGGGCTGGCCGGGGATGTGACGTCCATCATTCATCAGCGGCGGCTGCTGTTGAATGAGACAATAGAAGACGGAGCGAATAATCAGAAGGCCTATTCTGAATTGGAACACGATAACTACAACGCTGATACGAACCACGCCGGGGTGGTTTCGAACAGCGGAATGATTCAGTACGATGGATCGCAGTTCTCATTCTTCTCAAGCTCCAATCAACCGCGCGGCAATGTCACGAAAGTCAGTCATTGGGCGGGAGGCTCGAGTTACATTTACTCCTTCAACCAGTTCGACAACGCCGGCAATGTCGTTTGGGCGAAGGATCCAAAAGGCAATGTTTCGACTATTTCTTACACAGACAACTTCGGCGATGGTGGCACTCCGGATGCGGGCAGCGGTGGCACGAACGGCGCGACTTACGCATTTGCAACCCTGGCAACCAACGCGCTTGGCCATCAGGCAAAGAGTCAGTTCGACTACACTCGCGGTGTGCCTACAGGTGCTAAAGATCCCAACGGTGTGATTAGCAAGACTGAATATGACTTGCTCGGACGACCTACGCGAGCGATTGCCGCGGTCGGTTTATCAGAACAGGCGATAGCGGAAACGACTTATCCTACGACATCGGCGAACATCGCAACCGCGAGCCGGCAGTTGGATGCAAGTCGTTGGCTGGCTTCAAAGATTATTCTGGACGGATTTGATCGCATCGTCACCGCATGGCAAGCCGAGGATGGGCAGCATGCCAACTATGCGAGCTTTACCATTCGCGCTGACACGATTTATGACGCGCTGGGCCGGATCAAGCAAGTCAGCAATTCTTATCGGCCCGGCGCCGAGAACCCAGCTTACACAACGACCACCTACGATTTGTCGAGTCGCGTGCTGACAATGAGGACTCCTGACAACTCAGTGGTCACCACGAACTACAGCGGAAATGAAATCACGGTTACCGATCAAGCCGGCAAGCAGCGTAAGAGTGTCACCGATGGACTAGGAAGATTGATTCAGGTTTACGAAGACCCCGCGGGTTTGAATTATCTGACCAGCTACGGCTATGACGTACTTGATAATTTGCTCACTGTCAATCAAGACACCCAGACGCGCACGTTCGCGTACGACTCATTGAAGCGTTTGACTTCAGCGACCAATCCCGAAAGCGGCGCCATGTGCTATGGCACGATAGTGAACGGTCAGTGTCAGGCAAATGGCTACGATGCCAACGGGAATTTGGTATACAAGACCGACGCCCGCGGGGTCTTGACGACCTACGTCTACGATGCTTTGAACCGCGCTACCAGCCGAAGTTATTCCGACGGCACGCCGTCCGTCACTTACGCTTACGATTCAACGACGATCACGAACGGCAAAGGCCGGCTGGCTTCAGTCAGTTCGAGCGCGTCGAGTTACAGCTACAGCGGGTATGACGCGCTGGGTCGAGCGCTGGGCGGCACGCAGACCATCGGCAGTCAAAGTTATTCCATTACCAAAGTCATCTACGATCGCGCCGGGCACGTTACCTCGATGAGGTATCCATCTGGCAACTCCGTGAATTACAACTACGATGGAGCGGGGCGATTGGGTGACAAGGACGCACAGCTGGCGTTCACCGGCAATCTCGGCGACGGCGGCACGATGCGCACTTATGCGGGCGGGATTGTTTACGACGCAGCCAGCCGGATGTCGCAGGAGCAGTTCGGCACGACGACACCGATTTACAACAAACTCAATTACAACCCGCGGGGACAGTTGGTGGCCGTGCTGGCGTCGACTTCAGGAAACGACGCGACCTTTTACCGTGGCAAGATCGTGAATGACTATGGCACGACGGACAACAACGGGAACCTCAAGCAGCAGACAGTCTCTATTCCCAATAATGAGGGGAATACCAGCCAGACCTACTGGAACCAGCAGTATGGCTATGACAGTTTGAATCGGTTGACGAGTGTGGGTGAATACCTCAACGGCAGCAGCCAAGCTGCTTGGCAGCAGAGCTACAATTATGATCGTTTCGGCAATCGTCTGATCAATAACAACAGCAGTGCGACCTGGGGGCAGGGCGTCAATAACGTCGTAGCCACCGTTGATCCTATCTCAAATCAAATGTACGCGTCGGGTGACATTTCGCTTCCGATGAGCCAACGGCAGGTGCAGTATGATCCAGCGGGCAACCAGACAAAGGATTATCTGACATCGAACGGCACGCGCACCTATGACGCCGAGAACCGGATGATCACGGCCACCGACAGTTCCAACCACACCAGCACCTACACCTACGACGGCGATGGCCATCGGGTGAAGCGAAATATCTCGAACACCGAGACTTGGCAGGTCTATGGCCTCGGTGGTGAATTGATCGCGGAGTATGGGCAGAACGGATCGCCTTCGACTCCACAGAAAGAATATGGCTATCGCAATGGGCAGTTGTTGGTTACTGCCGATGCGCCTACGGGAGGAGGAGGACCACAGAACGTAACGTGGACCAACGCGGTCGGGGTGTCGGTGTCTGGTAACAATCTCACAAAGACGGCGAGTGACGGTTGGGGCAACTCCGGCGCATCGTCTACCCAGACGATCAACTCCGGTGACGGTTATGTGGAGTTTACCGCGACTGAAACCAACAACGCCCGGATGTGTGGCTTGAACCATTCGGATCCGGACCAGAGCTATGGGATTGGTTTTGCGCTTGGGGCTTGGCCTGGTGGGACTCTATACCTCTTTGAGGCTGGATCCTACAGCGTGCTTGGGAGCTACTCGGCAGGCGACCGGCTGAAGGTAGCGGTGGAAGGTGGAGTGGTGAAGTATCGCAAGAATGGCACACTGATCTACACCAGCACCGTAGCGCCGACATATCCGTTGCTTGTCGACAGCGCGCTGTATAGCAACGGCGCAACGCTTACGAACGTAGTGATTGGTTCAGGCACCGGTAGTGGCAGCGGGAGCGGTGGATCGCAAAATGTTAGCTGGACGAGTGCGGTGGGAGTGTCCGTCTCAGGAAATAGTCTGACCAAGACGGCCGCGGATGGTTGGGGCAACTCGGGCGCGTCGTCTACCCAGACGATCAGCTCGGGTGACGGTTATGTGGAGTTTACGGTTAATGAAACCACGACTGCCCGGATGTGTGGCTTGAACCATTCGGATCCGGACCAGGGCTATGGGATTGATTTTGCGCTTGGGGCTTGGCCTAGTGGGATTCTATATCTGTTCGAGGCCGGATCCTACGGCGTAATTGGGAGCTACTCCGCAGGCGACCGGCTGAAGGTGGCGGTGGAAAGTGGGGTGGTGAAGTATTACCAGAACGGGCAACTGATTCACACCAGCACCACGGCGCCCACCTACCCCTTGCTGGTAGACACAGCCTTCTATTCGAATGGCGGCACCATTAGCAATGCAGTGATTAGTAATGGTAGTGGGGGTGGCACAGGAAGTATTCACTGGCTGGTGACGGATCAACTAGGGACGCCACGAATGATCTTCGATCAGAGTGGTTCGCTCGCCAACGTGAGCCGGCATGATTACCTGCCGTTCGGTGAGGAATTGACCACTCAAGGTCTCCGCCCGAACGTCCAGGGCTATACGAACACTGATGGCGCGCGACAGAAGTTCACTCAAAAAGAACGGGACAACGAAACCGGACTCGATTACTTCCTTGCTCGTTATCACTCATCAACGCAAGGGCGCTTCACGAGTCCCGATCCAATTCTCATATCCAGCCAACAGATTGTTAATCCCCAGAGTTGGAATCTTTACAGCTACGTCAACAATAATCCGTTGGCCTACCTTGATCCTACTGGCATGGAACGCGTGCGGTTAGGGCAGCATAGTGATGAGGAGATTGACAGGCTGCGGAAAGAGAAAGAGCAGCAAATCAAGCAAGGCAAGAAGGACGGCACTCTCACCAAAGAACAAAGGAAACAGCTCGAAGCCGAGAGGAAGACGCTAGGCCTAGAGAAGGAAGGCAACAAGCTTGCTAACAATCTCATCAATAGGTTACCTGCCAGCGAAAGACAAGGGTTGCAGGTCAGTGACTTCACTTTAACAACAGACCCAACAGGCACAGACTTCATGTCTGACCCCACGTTCGTTGCTGGGACTCAAGACCCTCAAGGTCTCGCTAACGCTGCGGGGAAAAAGGCGATGTTTAGGCTAAGGGGCTACAGCCAGGAAATCTTCATCAACACGACTGCAAGCAACATCACAGATATGATGACTGGTGACCGTGACTGGATCACATACGGGGCAACGTTGGTAAAACACGAGCAATCCCATCGTGACAAGGATTACAACGAGTTTCAAGCCTACACAGAACAGAAGCGTGTGTTGGAACAGTTCGGTCCCGGAGCTTTCTCGAGCCCGGAGGTTTACCAAGGTCACCTGGATTTCATTAATCGAAATATTGAGAAGAATAGACCGAAGCCTTGAGCAGCTATTCGCGCAGGCACTTGGCCACTGGTTTCTAAGAGGTACAAAAAGCAATGAACATATTCAGACCACTTGTGGCGTCGCTAGTATTGTGCTCGGTGAATACGATCATTCCGAGTGCAAACGCGACGCAAATAGATGCAGGAAAACTTGTGCGCTATGCAGTAGTTTCACAGCGATGGCTTACCAAGGACGAGCTTAGGCAGTTTGATGACGAGTTTGGCTTAGCCATTGCAGTTCGAATGCGGTTGAGCAACGAAAGCCGCGCGCCGGTTTATTACCTTGCTGATGGTAACGAATCGATCGGATCCATCCGCCCGCAGGGATACGAGTTCTTTCGTCAGGTCGGAGAAACCAAATGGGATTATTCACCACCCACCCGTGGTCGCGAAGGCGCCCCCGGCGCGCAACTCCCAAACAACCAATACAGGTATTTGATACTACCAGCTGGCGCCGCGATTGAATTTGAGATCTTTGATTGGACTCGAACGGGACAAGAACACGCATTTAGTACATTCGTAAAGTTTGAAGTCAATGGCCGGCCGATTGAAATCCTTTCGGACACTTTCCGCCCACTTGCGAACAGGTAGTTCGACTCCTCGCCTCGATTGTCGACGCGAGCGATCTGCGTGCTCTTTGACAACTTGCTCTCGCGCGGATGCGGGCGCGTGGTTCAACTACCCGTTCTTAACTCAAAAAGAACGCGATAATGAAACCGGGCTCGATTACTTCCTCGCCAGATACTACTCATCGACTCAGGGAAGGTTCTCGAGCGTCGATCCATTGATGGCCTCTGGTGGCGTCGGAGATCCCCAGTCGTGGAATCGCTATTCGTACGCTTTCAATAACCCACTGCGCTTCACTGATCCTACGGGGATGGAAGCGGGTGATTTTTACGACGAGAATGGCAAACGCTTAGGCACCGACGGCAAGAACGATGGAAAGGTCTACGTTGTTACAAACGAGGACCAAGCCAAACAAATTAGCGCCGCAAACAAGAAGGGCGGTACAACAGACCTTTCTGCAGTAAGCTCTGCAGTTGAGTTGCCTGATGCCGATGTGCGGCAAGCAATAGGGGCTGCTGTTGATAGAAGCAACAGTTCGACGGCGGACGACACTAAGGGCGGTTTCCATGAAGAAGGACTTGAGTGGGGAACAGTGGCGAGTGGGCAAGAGACGATTGTAAACGCCGCGCCTGGTGCTTACTCCAACCCCCAGGTTAATACGGAAGCGTCAATAGATGTCACAAAGGCTGCCAATCCAGCGCAGCAAGGAATACTCACAGGCGTCAGTGGCAAAGCTCACGTTCATCCGAAAGGGGAAGTCGTGGTGGAAGAAGGACCAAAACCGAAGCTGGGTGAAGTAATCATCGGTGGCACTATCAAGACAACGACTTATAACTTCAACCAATTCCCTTCACCCAAAGACGTATCTAATGCCCTGTCGGGAACCAACATCGTTGTTGGGGCGAGAGACAAGAAGGTGTACATCTACGACAGCGGAGGAACACGGGCAACGTTTCCGCTAAAACAGTTTCTAAGCATTGGGAAGAAGTGAATGAAGATCAGAACACTAAGCATCGTATTACTGGCTGGCTGCTGCGTGCTGCTGGCGAACTCAGCTAAGGCACAGGCGCGCTCCGTGAAGATATTGAAGTTCGAGGTTGACGGTAAAGAAGTCCGCAAGGGCTTCAAGGTACTTCTTTACATCGGCGGGAAAACAATAGAGCCAGCGAGGACCGGGAACAGCTTTGTTGTACCGCCAGAAGTGCAAGGCCACGAGAACATAGGCGTGCGTTTTCTGTCGGGGAAGTACGATCTGCTCTTCGACTCGGTGCATGTCTCCAAGTTTAATACAGATTGGATAATCGGAATCGACAACAAGCCTTTCGACGCAGAAAATATCTCTTCGGAAGAACCGGACCCACCCGGAAGGCAGTTGTTGGTGATTCACTATATAAGCTTTGTTCCTAAAGATGGTGGGGACGGAACTAGAATGATCGTCAAGGTGTACAAGTAAGAGCCCGCCTCACGCCTTCTTCGCTTTCTCTAACACGTTATCGACGAAACGGATGACGAACTCCTGTTCCTTGCGTGGGAGGCGTCTGATCTAGTCGAAGCGGAGTTGCAGAAGGAGGTGGGCCAGGCTTGCCTCGGGCCGTCCTTGACTCTGCCCAACAACTCAGCGACAGAGACGTCTTCCAGTTACTTTGTAAACAGCCGTTATCAAAGTTAACGGCCACGTCGCTCGCTGATCTTTGACAACTTGGGCTCGCACGGGCGGGTGCGCGGGGAGTAACTACACGTTCTTAACCCTCAAAGAACGTGATAACGAAACCGGACTCGATTATTTCCTGGCCAGATACTACTCCTCGACTCAGGGACGCTTCACTTTCGGCAGATCCAATTCTGATCATGCGGCAGAAATTGCGCGATCCGCAGCAGTGGAACATGTATGGCTACACGCGTGGAAATCCTTTGCGCTATGTGGATCCAACTGGCAAGTACGTGTGTTCGGACGGCGCTAAATGTGATTCGGAGAAAGACAAGGCCTTTGAAGCTGCGCGCCAGCGAGATCTCAATTCCAAAGACGAGAAGGTTCGAGAGGCGGCGAAAGCTTACGGAGATCCGACGGTTGATAATAAGGTCTATGTTGGATTTTCTTACAAGCCCAACAACGCTGCTTTTGGGGGCGAACAAGCTGGGGTCAGGCCTGCGATTTTTGCGATCTTGGGATTTGATAGTGCGGGGTTACAGCGCGTGTGCTCCCGGAGCGGCAATGATTGAGAATCGCACAAATCGCAGGCTTGACCCCGATTTGCGTGCGGATTTGCTTGAGGCCGTACAGATGCCATTTACGGAAGTCACAGGTCTCCCGAACAGCAAGTCGACCGACCGCCGCTGTGCCGCGTCAAGGACTAGCGGCTCGCTCTCAAGCGCCCGAGCGTTGTGATGCTGCCACGCCTGGTTGGGCTCTATGTACGGAGACTTATAACGATTGTGGAAGCGATCGATTGAGCCTCGCTTATCACCATGCAGCCACGTACCGTAGCAGCGAAAAGTGATCAAGTAGGCCCAGCGGAATGTCGGTGTCGTTCCACATAGAACTAGCATCTCATGACAATCAATTAATGAAACTTGCTGCCCGGTGGCTCCATCGCCCACCGATGCGACACGCATGCCACCCGGTCGCGACCGCTCTCGGTACTGACTCCATCGCGTCTGTGGATGATTGTTCTGCCGTGGCCCCCCAACGCAACCTTGCTCCGTTTCCAAGCATCCGTTAAGATTGCCAAACGACCTCGAAGGTCGCGAACGAACAATTGGGCTCCCCAAACCGATGGCCGTCTAATTACCGTGAGGTTTGCAGTGAAAAATAGATTCTCGCTGGCGCTGTTAGCGCTGATCATCTTTGCCGTGTCTCTTCCGGCTTTTGTTCTGGCTCAACAGAAACAGAATCAGTCAAACACCTCGGCTGGAACCAGTTCCACCGGCAAGACGGGGGCGCCGACTGCTCCGCCGGGGCGCCGCCCGCGCGTGCGCAACCCGAACAACCCGACCGAGGCCGTCAACCAGGATTTCGGCGAAGCGCTGAGCGTGATTCAGCAAAACTATATCGACGGCAATAAGCTCGACCTCAACAACGTTTACAAGTCGTCGATCGGCGGCATGCTGCGGTCGCTCGACCCTCATTCGAACTATTTCGACAAGGAAGAGTTCGAAGAGATGATGACCGACCAGCGCAGCGAATACTTTGGCATCGGCGCCTCGATCCTGAATTATTCAATCGGCGATTCGGTGGATACTTATGTCGCGGCGACGTTCCAGGACGCGCCGGCCGCGCGCGCGGGTTTGCGCTTTGGCGATCGCATCGATGCGGTTGACGGTGTCTCGATGCACGCCAGGCCCTCAGCCGAAGTGCGCGACAAGATTCGGGGCCCGCTCGGCTCGCATGTGAAGTTGACGATTACTCACGCCAATACCGGCAAGACCGAGGTCATCGAAATCACGCGCGCTGCGGTGCCTCAGCCCTCGGTGCCTGACGGTTACCTGATTCGTCCGGGCGTTGGTTACATCGACATGACTCGCGGGTTCAATCGCGACACGGCCAAGGGTCTGAGGGAGAAACTCGAGTCTTTGCGCGCGAAGGGTATGACCTCGCTCGTGCTTGACCTGCGCAATAACCCGGGCGGATTGCTCGATCAGGCCATTCGCGTCGCGGACGTTTTTCTTCCCGCAGGACAATTGATTCTGACCCAGAAGGGCCGCAGCGGGTTGAACGACTATGAATACAGAGCGCGCAACACCGATCCCGATCACACGCCGCTGGTGGTTCTGGTTAACGATTTCACTGCTTCGGCCTCCGAAATTGTCGCGGGGGCAATGCAGGATCACGACCGTGCGCTGATTGTCGGCGAAACCAGTTTCGGCAAAGGCCTGGTGCAAAGCATCATCACCGTACCGGAACAATGTGTTGAGGGTTGCGCCGGCTTGACGCTGACTTCGGCGAAGTACTTCACGCCGTCAGGACGATTGATTCAACGTGACTACTCCAACGGGGACTATTACAACTACATCTATCGCGGGGGCACGCTCCGTGGCGAAGATCCCAACCAGGGCAAGCCGGTCGGGCCGGCCAGCAAGACCGATACCGGCAGACCGGTCTACGGCGGCGGCGGAATCACACCGGACGAACCGGTCAAGCGGCAGACTGTCAGCAGCGTGCAACTCCGCCTGCGCGATCCGATCTTCTTCTTTGCGCGCGACCTGGCGATAGGACGCGTTGCGGGTTTCGACAAATACAAAGTCGATCGGGCAATCGAATTTGGCCATGTCATCGAGCCCGCTGATTTCCCAATCACCGGCGAATTGTTCAAGGCGTTCAGTGATTACGTCGCGAACGAAGCCAACTGGAAAACCCTGGCGCCACAGCTCGATCGCAATCGTTCGTTTATCGAGACGCAGTTGCGCTTCAATCTGGCGACGGCAGCCTATGGGAGCGTGAGCGCACTGCAAGTTGTGATGCGGGAGGATCCCCAGGTGGCCAAGGCGATCGAAGTGGAACCACGCGCGCGCGATCTGGCCCAGGCCGCCAAGCGAGCGCGGATGTCGCAGCCATAGTCGCTCGAGATAATCATTCACGTTTAGAGGCGGGACTTGTCCCGCCTCTTTTGTTTTCCCCTCTCGCTCTGGGAGAGGGTAGGGGTAAGGGCCTGGCGCAGGACCAGACTCCACGAACGTCTCAGCCCAGTCCCTCACCCTGGCTATTCCCCAAAGGGAGAGGGAGTACCGCTTGTTGCGACGATAGGACACAGTCTTGCGGCTAAAACTCAGTAGTGGTAAGCTACTCACCCATGGGAAACAAAACCGGAATCAATACGGCTGAGCTGGGCAGCGCGGTTCGTCGCCGTCGCGAGCAGCAGGGCGTGAGTCTGCGTGACGTCGCCGAAGAAACCGGCGTCTCAGCCTCGACGTTGTCGCGCATTGAAAACGGTACGGGCAAGCCGGACGCCGACAACATTGCGCGCCTGGCGGCGTGGCTGGACATGCCGATCGAGCGCGTGATGCATGGCGGACACCGCAGCGCCTCTGATCCGAAACCCGTGGTTTACTATCCTCACGAATCCACGCCTGAGATTGTCGAGGCGCACTTGCGCGCCGATCGGCAACTCAGTCCGGAGACGGCGAAGGCTTTGTCTGAGCTTTTCCGAGTTGCTTATAAGCAGTTCAGTCAAACGTCCAAGAAACGCGGCTAGACTTGGAGGCCGAGCAGACAACCGCGAAGCGGTTGATGAAGCGAAGCCCAGGGTTGCCGCGCTTCGGCTACCCTGGGATCGGCTTTCGGCAACGTCGGGTGGAGGTCAAAGCCGCTTCGCGGTTTCGGATCTGAGTTTTCGCGCTTGCCAACGCGCTAACCGAGCTCTGTTATAATCGGCAAGTGCGGAACCTTCTTTTGCCGGCCACGGAAAAGCGAAAACAATTCGAGCTGCGCGCGCTGGGCCTGCGTGATTTTGCCGGCGTGCGCAACGAACAAGCCCTTGATCCGTTCGCGCTGGCACGCTTTGCCAGGCTGCTGGTCGTTGATTTCGATCGCATCCAGGGCCTTTCGCCTGAGTCGCGCGCGCATCTGCTCGGCGACGCCGCGGACGAATGGTCGGGCGGCGCGTGTTCACAGCCGCTGCCGAACGGCTGGCGTCTGGTCATCTTGAATCCGGCGCACGGCCCATCACGCAATCGCGCCACCCTGATGGAAGAAGTCGCCCACGTCTTTCTCGGTCACCGGCCGAATCGCCTGGCGGCGCTGGCGAGGAATGGTTCGCCCGGCGAATCCCAATCACGCAAGATAGTCGCACGCGAATACAACCATGCAGACGAAGAAGCGGCCTATGCGATCGGCGCCGCGGCGCTCGTGCCTTACGCGGCGCTGCGCCGGATGGTCATTGAAGGCAGAAGTGGGAGTGAAATCGCGCGTCGCTTTGACGTCAGCCGTCAACTCGCGGAATACCGAATCAAGGTCACGCATCTGTGGCCCGAGTACAAGCGCCGTTTCGGCCTCACGCACTGAGCACGTATAATCAAAACGCTGGGGCGCATTCGGCGCGCTCACTTGATCCGCAATGCCTGAAACAATACAAAAAACTGCGGGCTTATCGGTGGTCGACAAGCTGCGCATGCTGCTGGACATCACCAAGACGATCAGTCGTTCGCTGGATCTCAAAGAGGTGCTCAACCTCGTTATGGACACGCTGGACTCGTTGATTCCATACGACGCGGCCGGCATCTATCTGGTGAAATGCTCACGGCCGGTCAGCGAACGGGAAGACGGCGCCGACGAAACCTGTGTCTTTCAGACGGAAGCGGTGCGCGGTTATGACATCGCGGATTTGCAGGAGCTGCGCCTTAAGATGGGCGAAGGATTAATCGGTCACGTCGCGATCAGGGGCAAGCCGTTCATCGCGCCCGATGTGAGCAAAGAGCCGCGTTACATCAACGCGCGCGCGCGCACGCGTTCCGAGTTGATCGCACCCATCATTTCCAACGACGAGGTTATCGGGGTCTTCGATCTGGAAAGCGACGAATTGAACGCTTACACCAACGACGACATCGAAATCCTGATGCTGCTCGCTTCCCAGGTCGCCATCATCATCGAGAAGGTGATGCTGCACGACAGCCTGATCGAAAAGGAGCGGCTGGAAACTCAGCTCGAAGTCGCCCGGCAGGTGCAGCTGGAATTGCTGCCGCCGCGCGATCCGCAACTCGAAGGCTTTGACATCAGTGCTTACAACTTTCCGACGGAAGAAGTTTCGGGCGATTACTACGATTGGGTGCGTATCTATGACGATCAGATCGGGGTAGTGATCGCCGACGTTTCGGGCAAAGGCGTGCCGGCGGCGCTGCTGATGGCTTTTCTGCGCGCCAGCCTGCGCGCGGCCACGCACATCGGATACGCGCCGCACATCTCGATGACTAAAGTTAACTACCTGCTCTGGGAATCGATCGAACGGAATCAATTCGTCACGGCGTTTTACGGAATTCTGGATACCACGAATCGTACGCTGGCTTATTCGAATGCCGGTCACAATCCACCGATTTTGATCGACGTTGAAGGCAATGCGCATTTCGAACGGCGCGGCGGCGTACCTCTGGGAATGTTTCGTGACTCGCGCTACCACGAATATTATGCAACGATCGACCCGGGACAGATGCTCGTGCTTTACACGGACGGCGTGACTGAAGCGATGAATTCGGCCGGCGATGAATACGGGCCTGAGCGGCTGGTCGACGCGGTGAAGCGAGGTCGCCATCTGAGCGCGCGCGAGCTGATCGATTCGATTCATGGCGACGTGATCGATTGGACCGAGGGCGAGGGCGCGCATGACGATGTGACGTTCTTTATCATTAAAGCTCTTTAAGATTAATCGAATCGCCCGCGCGATGAGGTCAGTATCACTCGCGGTTGCGGGTAGGTTAAGGATTCAATGAGCGCCATTCAAGAACCACCAACACAGGACGCGGCTTCAACTCCAGCCCCGTTGAACCTGGCGAAGGTTTTGCAGCAGATGCTGGCCGTTTCCGCCAAGGTGAGCGATTTGATCTTTTCCCCGGGCCGCCCGCCGCAAGTCGAACTGATTGGCAAGCTACAACCGGTGCTAATCGCGGGCGTAGAAAAACTCTCGCCGGCGCAAACCGCCGGCATCGCCAAGCTGATCATCGGCGGCCATGAAGAGGCAATGGAGAGCCTGGAGAAACTCGGCTCGACCGATCTCTCATTCAGCGTTCCCGGTCTGAGCCGCTTTCGCGTCAACATCTTCAAACAGCGCGGCACGCATGCGATCGTCATGCGCGTAATTCCGGCGCGGCCGCCGCGCTTTGAAGATTTCGACTTGCCGCAGCAGTTGCGCGAGATCGTTGAACTGAAAAACGGAATCGTGCTGGTGACCGGGCCGACCGGCAGCGGCAAGAGTTCGACGCTGGCGGCGATCATCGATCGGATTAACGAAACCAAGTCCTATCACATCGTCACCATCGAAGACCCGATAGAGTTTCTCCATCAGCACAATAACTCGACGATTCACCAGCGCGAACTTCATTCCGACACTCCAGACTTTGCCCTGGCCCTGCGCGCAGCGCTGCGACAGGCGCCGAAGGTGATTCTGTTGGGCGAGATGCGCGATCGCGAGACAATGGAGGTTGCGCTCGAGGCCGCTGAAACCGGCCATCTTGTGCTCTCGACCCTGCACACGATCGACGCAGCGAAATCGGTCGAGCGCATCATCGGCGTGTTTCCGAAGAACGAAGAGCAGTCGATTCGTACGCGCCTGTCGCAGTCGTTTCGCTACATCGTTTCGCAAAGGCTGCTGCCGCGCGCCGATGGCCAGGGCCGGGTCGCCGCGATCGAGATCCTGAAAGCAACGTCGCGCACAAAGGAGTACATCGAACGCGGAGAGTCGGAAGGGAAATCACTGATGGACGCGATGGAGCAGGGCGCGATCGACGGCATGCAAACGTTCGACGGTCAGCTTGAAAGGATGGTTCGCGAGGGCATCGTTACCAAAGACGACGCCCTGGCGTACGCATCGAATCAGGGCAATCTGCTGCTGCGTCTGGGCGCGTTTGGAGCCGGCGGTCCGCCCAAGCCAAAAGTCGAGCCGAAGCCCGATTCGCTGCTGGACATGATCGAACGTTAAGCGATCGAAGTCCGTTGTTTTTGCAATCAGATGTTCCTGGCAGTACCAACCACCAGCTCCCCCTTTTTCTTTTTCAGAAAATTATTTTGTCTGCTGGCCGGACTCTGCCTGGCCTTCGTTGCGAACGTGGCGGTCACAAACAGCGCCGGGTTGCAGGCGGAAGCCGGCTTGCGGCTTGAGCTTCCCGCCAACGGCAATCTGCGCGTCGAGAATTTGCGCGGCGGCGTAATTGTTGAGCTGTGGAGCGAAAACTACGTTTCGGTTTCCGCGATCACTGACAGCGGCCAGGAAAGCCGATCGCCGGCGATCGTGCAGCGGACTGATAGCTTGCTTTCCATGCGAGTGCCGCGCGGCGCCGGCGCGGCGCGAATCAATTTGAAACTGAAGATTCCCGCGCGCGCTCATGTGGCAATCGTTACCGGCGAAAGCTCGGTCCAGGTGCGAGGACTGCCGGCCGCGCTCCTGGTCCAAACGATCTCTGGCGAGATTCGCCTCGAGCTTCCCAATGGCGCGAGCGCGGATGTTCTGGCGGATTCCAGGACCGGAACAATCTCGTCTTCGCTTCCGTCAGCCGTCATTGATCGGGCGCACCGGCCCCAGTTGCAAGCGCGGCTCGGCGCAGGCGGCAAGAGCGTCAGGCTCTATTCGCAGGCCGGCAACATTGCGCTGGCGGGCGCGAGCGCAGAGTCGCCGGCTGTCATTTCAAACATAACTCCCGCGGAAAGACGCGAGCCGCTGGAACCTGCCGAGATACCCAAGCCGACACAGCGGCCCGAACTGATTGGCCCAGAGAAGAATACGCCGGCTGCCGGAACGCCGGCCTCAACTTCTTCGGGTCCCGAAGAAATTTCGGAGGGCGACGTCATCCGCGTCGATACGCAACTGGTCAGTGTTAACGTCAGCGTCGTCGACCGGGGCACCAATCGCGGCGTCAACGACCTGACGAAAGAAGACTTTCGTCTGGCTGAAGACAACGTCGCGCAACAGATCGCACATTTCGATTCCGCGTCAGCGCCTTTTAATCTCGTCCTGCTGGTCGACCTGTCCGGCTCGACGACGAAGGTCGTCGAGTTGATCAAGGCAGCTGCGCTTCACTTTGTTGAAGCCGCGCGCCCGTTCGATCGCATCGGAGTCATAACCTTTGCCGGCGGGCAAGTGGTTGTCTCGCCACTAACCACTGATCACGAAGCGCTCCGCCAGCGCATCGCGTCGATTGAAAGGCCGGAGGGGAGCACAAAGCTTTACGACTCGCTGGCTTTTGCCATGGATGAAGTCTTTCGCGAAGCGAAAGACGCTCGCCGCAACGCGATTGTGCTGATGAGCGACGGTCTCGACAGCGTGCTGCCAAACGTCACCGGCGAGGGTTCCAAACTTTCGTATCAGGAAGTGATCAGACGCGCCAAGGAATTTGATGGGATCGTGTATTCGATCTGGGTGGATACGCAAAGCTACGAGCCGCTGAGTCCGCTCGATATACAGCAAGAGACATTCGATCTCGCGCATGATCGAATGAAAGAGCTGGCCGATGTCGGGGGTGGGGCGTTCTATGAGTGCGAAGAGTTAAAGGATTTGGCCGGAGCCTATGATCGCGTGGTTGCGGATCTCGGCATGCTTTACACGCTCTCTTATCGCCCATCAAACAAGGTTCGCGATGGTTCGTGGCGCACGATCCGCGTCAACGTCAATAAGCCGAACGCCGTCGCTCGCGGCAAACGGGGATATTATGCGAAGTAAGCGGTGCGCACTGAGCGGTGAGCGGTGGACAGTGAGGCAGTAAGCAGAAAAGCACACTAATCGCCTCCGCGCCTTCCCGACGCACAGAGCCTGGCTGTGATGATAGACTTCAGAAGCGGTCTGGCAGCGTGATGCGAGTTCTTATCCGAATGCTTTGTGGTTGGCATCAAGATTGGCTTCGGGACGTCTTACTGCGGGCCGCGGTTGTTCTGCTCACTGCCCACTGCGTGCTGCTCATTGCTCGAGCTCAGACGCCTGAACCCACGGATACTATTCGCATCGACACCGACCTGGTGAACCTCAGCGCCAGCGTTTTCAGCCGTCAGTCGTCGCTGCCGAAGAGCGCGCTGGAGCAGAAGGATTTTGCGGTTTTCGAGAATGGAGAACCGCAGCAAATTTCGTTCTTTGCTTCGGCCGAAACCCCTTTCGATCTGGTGTTGTTGTTAGACCTGTCCGGCTCAACCGCCGACAAAATCAAGCTGATTCGCACCTCGTCCAAACGATTTGTCGATGCCGCGCGACCTGGCGACCGGATCGCGATTTTAACTTTCACGTTGGACATCCAGGTTGTTTCTCGGCTCACACTTGATCATGAAGCCCTGAAAACCAGCATCGACCAAATCGAAAAGCCGCGTGGCGACACGAATTTTTGGGACGCTCTCCGGTTTGTCCTCGAACATATCGTCAGCCAATCGCGCGTCGAAGGAAGGCGCAGCGCCGTCGTTGTGATGACTGACGGAGTGGACAACGCCCTGCCCGGCGTCTTTGGCGATGGCTCGGTCACGACTTTCGCAGAGCTGATCGACGTGGTGCGGCGCTCAGACACGGTCGTGCAAACGATTTATCTGGACACGGTGAAGGAAGGGCGACACAACGGCACGCCGGCAAGCGCGTATGCTCTGGCGCAGCAACAACTGTCGGAGTTGGCCTCTGTGAGTGGCAACACGGTGTATCAGGCGCGGAAAGTAGAAGATCTCAACGGCGTCTACGCGCAAGTCATACGGGATCTGAGCACAGTTTACAGTATCGGCTATCGGCCTGCGAATCGGGTGCGGGACGGTTCGTGGCGGGCGGTGGCCGTGCAACTGGTTGGACGCCCCGATCTGGTTGTGCGCGCCCGGCGCGGCTATTATGCGAAGTAGCGAGTCGCGAGGAGATTAAGAGTCAAATGATAAATCAAAGATGGTCTTCGGTCCTTGGCCTTTTCTTCTTCGCCGTTGCCTTTTGTTCATGTTCGTCAGGCGACTCGTCGAAGGGTTTGGGTGTCTACCCGAAAGCGTTGGGCGCCGCGGATGAAGCTTCCGCGATTCAATCGTTGCGAACAATCGCTACCGCGCAGCAGGAATTGAAAGCGACCCGCGGTGCTTATGGAAGCTTTGACGCATTAACGCAAGCTGGTTTGCTGGACCTGCGCTTTGCCGGCAGCGCGCCGAATCTCAAAGGTTATCGCTTCACAATGAACGTGACTGAGTCCGACTTT
>Ga0137390_10000837_pt1 | contig 21926 bp, 24 predicted proteins | sample 15con2h24AmetaG_FD_104937 | JGI IMG/M metagenome (GOLD analysis project Ga0137390, IMG submission 104937) | Vadose zone soil microbial communities from Angelo Coast Range Reserve, California, USA - 15con2h2.4A metaG | ecosystem: Environmental > Terrestrial > Soil > Vadose zone > Saprolite... | reverse complement strand
GGTCGGGCCTCATTTGAATTGCAAATTCAGAAGTGAGCTCAAACGAGAGGAGCTAACAACATGGCGACAATGTCGGAACCATTTGCGCAGCCAGTCTCTGCCATGAAACGCTATCACGTGTTTCATGCCGGAGCCCACATACTTAGTGGCGAGTTGGAACACCCCATCAAGCAACCCATCGAACATTATGGGAACGTCGTTATAGAGAAAACCCGCCGCGAAAGCCTCTTCACCGAGTCGGTCGGCGAGACCAGCGTGGAAGGTTTGATTTCATTCCAGGCCGGCCACACCCGCGTAATCGGCAGTCAACTCACGAACAAGAAGGATATCTGGGGCAACGAGCACTCGGGATGGGTGACGCAGTCGACGTCAGTGCTCGAGGGATTCAATGTGGGCGATGTAATCACGGCTGATCGCGTGGTGGCCCAGGTTTCCGCCGAACACCCGCTGACCTACCCCGGCCATGTCCCCAAAGTTACGTTCCTGGGCACGCGCTTCGAAAACCTGCAGGTTGCCGGATACCCCGTGCAACTGGAACTCAATCTCGGCTTTTGCGGCAATACGCCGGAAGGCGACCGGCCGTATCTGGAGGACATTGGCTTCCTCGATCGCGTTCAGGGTCAACTCAATAGCGTCGAGGACAAGGAGCATCTTCCTCAAGTTCTGAAAAAACAGTACGATGACACGATCGCCGACATTAACAGCCTCAAGAAACTTGCCAAGGGAGGCTCCAGTGGCGGGCGAACTGGCAACTCCAAGCTGCAATGTTCACTGATCAAAAGCATCGCGCCGATCCCAATTCCCGGAGTCAAAGTGTTCGGGAATACGATCTTCATCCCGAATTTTGGGACGGTATCGTTGGCCGAAGTCGAGGTAGGCATCGAAGCCGACGATGGTGGCTTCTCTGGCGAGTCGCGAGATGGCGCTTCGTCGGAGCCGAGCAGAAGCAGCTACTTCACGCTGCGCATGTTGAACATGCGTCTGGGCTGCCCTCTGGTCGGGACCACCACAGCCGCCAGCACCACGGTCAACGGTGGAACAAGGCCGTAGCTTGGAACTAAGCGCTTCGGGGATGCTGTTCGTCCACGGACTGCCGAATCCTCGCATAGGCAAGATTGGTGTTGTAGGTCCACTTCTTGATCGATAAGGGATCCCGTATCTCGCGGGCCAAGGCTTGCGCTTCGCGGTAGTACCAGATTGCGGTCAGATAATCTCGCCGGTGCAGATACACATTGCCGATGTTAGCCAGAGCTACCTGGTAATTGTGAATCGCACCGGCCTCAATATCTCGCTGCGCCGCCTTTTGAAAAAGCTCAAGAGCCTTCTCGTCGTCTCCCAAGCCCAGGTGGCAGACTGCCAACTCGCTCCATACCGTCGCGACTGAGAGCCGCGCACCCACGCCCTCAAACACGTCCAGGGATTCATGAAGCCACGGCATGGAACCCCGGTAGTGCTCCTGAATCATCAGGTTCTTGCCAATGCCCCAAAGGGCGTTGCCTCGGAAGTACCATCCTCCGACCTCTTCCGCGAGCTTCAGGATAGTGCGGAAGATGCGATCTGAAGACGCATAATTTTGCTGGCGGAAGAAAATCATCGCCTGGCGTTGGTAAACCTCGCATAGGAGCCCAGAGAGCCCGGCGCAACCAGCTTTCTGCTCCGCTTCGGCGAGGAGTAGGTGTGAACGCCCGTACCTTCCAAGCAGACCGCAGCAATAACCGCGGTGCATGAGAAGTGCTATAAGCGATTCGGCATCCGCAGCTTCTGGCGGATACAGCGACTCCCGGGCCTCCAGGTATTTCAGAGCTTCCTCGGCGTGTCCACGTAACCGCATGATCTCGGCGCGAACGAATCGAAGCCGCCAGATCTCGAGAGTGTTTCCGTGGTCATCGACGCGGCCGATCTCGTCTTCCGCTATGCGGCTTGCACCCTCCAAGTTATCGAGCCGCAACAGGTCGCGAGCTAGCTTGGCTGCGGAGTTTTCCATGGCGGGCCAGTCTGGCGTGCAGGGAAAAGGGCCCCGTGGTTGGCGCTGTCACTGAGCCAAACCACCTTGAAACAGGGAGATTCAAAATCCGACTAGGGTTGGGTCCGGCCGTCCAAGATGGGGCTGCCGGTGCCATCGAAAGGTTGAGGATCATCGGCGACTTGAGCGATGTGGGTACTGGAGAAGCTAACCAATTCCGCAGGCTTCAAATTGGCTGCGCTGGCTTGGTTCCCCGGGGTCGTTGCAAGAGCTAGAGTAGCAAGCATGTTAGTGTTCCTCCGCGGACCTTTGTATGCTCGCTGGAGACTCCTGTCAAGATAAAATGTAGCGCTAGCTAGACCTGCGATGTCCTACCTACGAATATCACGTTCCAAGCGGCATAGTCGGCAACGCCAACTCTTATGGTTGGCTCTGTTAGTTACGGCTGCGGTCGGCTTCACGACTTGTGATCACCCTAATAACGCTCCGGCCGCTTTCGAGCACGCGCGACAAAGCTTCATACACGGCGATCTGGTGCGTAGTCAGGAAGAAGCTGAGCAAGGCTACCGGCGATTCTCGCATTCAAGCCCCGAGTGGGCCTGGAAGTTTAGAGTCCTGCAAGCGGAGTCGCTGCTGTGGCGAGGCAAGTACCCAGACGTGTTGAGCCTACTTGGCTCTGCGGCAACCACTCCAATGTCCCAGGACCTCTCTGTCGCCGTAGACACACTGCAAGCAATTGCCTGTGCTCGCCAGCTTGATCTCGAAACAGCGAACCGAAGGTTTGAGGAAGCCGAGCGACTCTGCGAGACCGCAGCCACTCCAGCTTGCGGGGAGGCGTTTCAGGGACGCGGACTCGTTGCCCTCGGGCAAAATCAGTTCCCGGAAGCCCGAAGGAATTTCGAGCGCAGCTTGTCATTCGCGCGCTCCAACGCTGACAGGTTCCTGGAGGCTACCTCCCTCCTCAACATGGGAGCAATCTCACTCAAGGAAGAGCACTTCGATGAGACGATTGATTTGTCGGATGCTTCATATCAGATCGCCCGAGCATTGGACGCCGCAGACGTCGCACTAGTCGCGGAAGGCAACGTCGGATGGGCCTATTACAAGCTCGGGGACTCCGAAAAAGCATTGCGGCCACTGCTGGAAGCCGAAAAGCGCGCCAGTCAACTAGGTGATGTGTTTAGCCAGGAAAACAACCTTACCAACATCGGCTACGTCGATATGGCCGCTGGCGATTTTGCGAAGGCGGAGCGTTCCTTTCGAAGCTCCTTGGAACTCGCTCGGGCCCAAAACAGCAAGGAGCATATGCTTAACGCCCTGCGCGTGCTGGCGCGGCTTGCGGTGCAGACCGGCGACCTGGCGAAGGCGAGCCAGTACGCTGAGCAGGCTCTGAATATTGCCCGAGAAAGTGGGAACCGAATCGACGAACTCTATCCCACGCTCGTCCAGGGCCAAGTGGCTGCCAGTCGCGGCGATGCAACCGCGGCTGAGAATAAATTTCACGGTCTTGAGCAGGATAAAAGTTGTCCCGCTTTTCTGAAGTGGGAGGCAGAGCACTCGCTGGCACGACTCTACGAAGACGAAAACCGGTCAGATTCCGCGGATCGTGCATATCACGCTGCGCTCGCCACGTTCGAAGCGGCTCGCGATACTGTGCAGCATGAAGACTTTCAGCTTTCTTTCCTTACCAACGCCTCGCGCATCTACGACGACTATATTCATTTTCTAGTAGCCCGCGGAAAAGCGGGCGCAGCCTTGCAATGGGCCGACTTCAGCCGCGCCCGCACCCTGTCCGAAGGATTGGGATTGCTGCCAAAGGGATCGGCGACTGGGCCTCCGCCACTGAACTCTCAGCAACTCGCCCGGCGCGCCCAAGGCACAATTCTGTTTTATTGGCTGGGCGAGAAGCAGTCGTACTTGTGGGCGGTCACGCCGCTGAAGACCAGCTTGTTTACACTTCCTCCCGGTGCGGAAATCGATGCGGCTGTGCAACGCTATCGCAAGGCTCTCGGCGGTCCACAAGATGTTCTCGAATCGTCCGACAGAGATGGCCAATCGCTCTATCGCATTCTGATCGCGCCGGCACAATCGTCGTTGAAGAAGGACGCGAAAGTTTTCGTCATCCCCGACGGCAGCCTGAACAACCTGAATTTCGAAACTCTTCTCGTCCCGGAATCAAAAGCTCGCGATTCAAAAATGCCCGCATCAAACCCTTCCCAACCGAAGTTGCACTATTGGATCGAAGATGTGACGATTGCGAACGCCAGCTCGTTGCGGATCCTCGGTGCGGCGCGTGACAGCAAAGCGACACGCAACCGCGACCTGCTTCTCGTCGGCAACAGTGTCGCGCCCAACGATAAATATCCCGAACTGTCGAAAGCCGCAGCCCAGATGGAAAGCGTGGCCAGACACTTTCCGGCGGCCGAACAAAAGATATTTGCGCGCGCGCAGGCGACTCCGGCAGCGTACCTGGCCAGCAGTCCAGAACAGTTTTCCTACATCCATTTTGTCGCGCATGGAACAGCCAGCCGGCTGAGCCCGCTCGACTCGGCGATCGTGCTGTCGAAAGGCAGCGCCGAAGATGACTCCTTCAAGCTCTATGCTCGCGACATCATTCGCCATCCGTTGCGAGCCGATTTGGTGACGATCTCGGCGTGCTACAGCAGCGGCGAGCGCTCGTACTCGGGCGAGGGCCTGGTCGGACTCTCGTGGGCTTTCTTGAGAGCCGGCGCCCACAACGTGATCGCCGCCCTCTGGGAGGCGACGGACGCTTCCACCGAGCAGCTCATGGATAAGTTTTATGACGACTTAAACAAGGGATCAAGCCCGGACGCCGCCCTTCGCGCCGCCAAGCTATCCTTGCTACGCAACAGCAGGTTCCGCAATCCTTTTTACTGGGCACCCTTTCAGCTCTACGCGCGTTTGGGCTGAGGCGGCCGCAACCCGGACTTCGTTGCTGGGAGGTGAAGATGAGAATCCCAGATCCTTCATGTCTTTTGGCGACCCAATAAGTACCCGCCTGCTACCAGGACAATCAAAGCACAGAGAACCGGTATCAATTGTGGTGCGGTAATTCCAACGAGTGTCAGAATGGCCAGTAACGCCGCTCCCAATCCGATGCCACCCAGCAATGTCCGCAGCCAGCCGGACGTTTTGGGATGGCACTTCTTGCACCACGCAACCGCAATCACCATCAGGAACAGCGCCACCAGTGGTGGTACTACGGCGAGAGCGGTTCCAGTAAGCGACCCAAACGAGGCCAGCAAAACGCCCAGGAGCACTGCGACAAGGCGGCCCCAGGTTTTGCAGCGCGCTCCCGCCTTCCAATCGCCCGAGGAGGAAGCCGAGACCTGGCTGGAATCGCCTCCGAGCGCATCTACGCGCCCCGTAATTTGCTCAAGGTAACGGCTGAACACCGGGCGCCAGCGATTGTCCTGGGGAATGGATCGCGAGATCCAGCGCAAGACGGATAGCAGCCTCTGCTCAGGTTCGAGCAGCACCGCTTTGGTTTGGACCGGAATCGTGACTTGAAACGATCCCAGAACCTTGCGCCATTTGATTACGTCGCGAGTGGCAGCGACGCGCGAAACGGCCGCGATCTCAGGCGGCGTTTGCGCCTCGGGCGCCAGACCAAATGTATTTGTGATCTGTCTCGTCACTACCTTGAACGTTTGGCCTCTGCGGACGGTCGAAGGGACGTCGATGGTCAGCAATCCGGCATGGTTCGAAGCATGGTTCGAAACATTGTTCGAAGTAATGCCCGGGGGAATTGGGATGTAGCTGATGCCCGCGGCCTTGCAACCGAGAGTATGCTCGTCTAGGCGCGAGAGATCGTGATGCGAATAGAGCCGGTCGGCCGTGCTCAGGATACTCTGCGCATTCAATCCGGGTAAATAAATGCTCGCCTTGGTACCGGCAGGAACGTTACCCCAGTCAATCATCAACTCGTCCGGCATTTGACTGGACGGCAGTTCCGAAGCAGTCGGCTTGATTTCGAAAGTGCAGGGGACGAGATGCGGCGAAGCCACGCTGGCGAGTGGGTCAGCAAGTTCATTGGAAAGGTCGAGATCGAACGGCTACGCGAGACCCACTTCGACGGCTCCCGCGCCGGGCGGAACTTCGCGCTGGACCGACAGATTGAACCGCTGGTGATGGAGTCTGAAATCTCCGGACTCGCGGATCTCCACGCCTATATGAAGTACGAGAACTACGTAACGCGGTTCTCGTTCCCGTACTTGGATATGCCGGTTGTCGCCACTGAATTCGATCTCCGCGATACGCCCGAAGACACGCTCCCCTACGATCCCAAAAACATAGGAGTGGCTAAGCCCCAGAGTCCACTTGAATTGAAGCCGGAACCAAAAGCGCCCACACCGCCCCAGCGAAAATCGTCACCCGCAGCGACGGAGAGACAGCAGCGGGAGCCCGCTGTCGGAGTGGACGACAACAGCCAACAAAGCCTCAATCTTCGGGGTTAAGGAACTCCCATGCTGACCATCTCCAAGCCGCTTTCCGCAGGCCAGGCGCAGAGCTACCACCAGAAGGAGTTCACCGCGAAGGAGCAGAACTACTGGTCACAACGCGGCGTCATCGCGGGCGAATGGCAAGGGCGACTGGCCGTGCCCTTCGGCCTAGCCGGGACAGCCTCTGCCGAGGACTTCGCGAAACTCAGCCAGGGCCAACATCCACAGAACGGAGAGCAGCTTGTGCGATAACGGGCGTCGCATGAATATCAGGATGCCGAGGGCAAGACCATCAAGACGATGGAGCACCGGGCTGGGTGGGATGCGACCTTTTCAGCGCCCAAATCTGTCTCACTTACCGCGCTAGTTGGTGGCGATGACCGCGTTCGGGAAGCGCATCGGGAAAGCGTCCGCGTTGCCCTTGAGCAACTCGAACACTATACGCAAGCCCGCATCGGCGGCAACCATCCGCCCGAGACCACGGGCAAATTTATCGCAGCAAAGTTTGAGCACGACACCGCTCGCCCAGTCGACGGCTACGTCGCGCCACAACTGCATACCCACGCGGTCGTTTTCAACGTTACCGAGCGAGACAATGGCCAGCCTCGTGCGATTCAGCCGCAGAGCCTTTTCGCCTCGCAGCAATTCGCCACTGCCATCTATCAATCCGAGTTGACCTACAAACTACGCCAATTCGGTTACGAAATTACGACAGGGCGGAGCGGGGCGCCGGAAATCAAGGGCTACACGCAAGAGTATCTCGACGCCTCAAGTCCGCGCAGCCAACAGATTCGTGAGTACTTGGAACGGACTGGCCGCTCGGGGAAGGAAGCAGCCGAGATCGCTGCGCACTCGACGCGGGACCGTAAGGAAATCCAGTCGCCGGGAGAGATGATGGCCGCGCACCGGAAGCTGGCAGCAGACTTTGGACATCAGGCCGAGACGGTCGTGCGCGCAGCGCGGGAGCGGACTCAACATCAGGAGAAGCCCGTCGGAGCCAATGATCGTGTGCTTTTGATTGGCGATATCCGCCAACATCAAGGTGTCGAAGCGGGCCGCCCCTTCCAGCAACTGCAGGAAGCCGGAATGCACACAGCCATGCTCGATGAGATCGTTCGCCAGCAAGACCCGGCTTTGAAATCCGCCGTGGAAATGCTCGCGACGGGCCAAGTCTCCGCTGCGCTCGACGCACTCCAACAGCAGGGCCGTGTGAAGGAAATTCCTAACCGAGAAGAACGTGTCCGCGCTATCGCCAAGACCTACGTCGAATCGCCCGAGAGCACTCTGATCGTCTCACCTGACAATGCTTCCCGCCGCCAGTTGAACGTCGCGGTTCGCCAGGAACTGAAAGCCATCGGAATCGTTGCACCGGAAGATCACACTTTCCGTGTCCTCATTCAGCGTCAGGACATGACCGGAGCCGAACGATCTTGGGCGAGCCACTACGAGATCGACGACGTAGTTCGCTACACGCGCGGCAGCAAAGCCATCGGAATCGAAGCTGCCGCTTACGCATCGGTCGTCGCGATCAACCCGGCCGCAAACCAGCTCACGGTCGAGAAAGCGAACCAAGAAGTTGCCACCTACGATCCCCGCCGTCTCACCGGTGTCAGTGTCTATCGGGAGATTGACCGCCAGTTTTCCGTAGGCGACCGCGTCCAATTCACCGCCCCCGACAAATCGCTGGGTGTTGCCAATCGCGATCTTGCGGCAATCGAATCAATTGCGCCGGATGGCCAGGTTACCGCGCGCCTCGACAACAACCGCCAGATCGACTTTAACGCCGGAGATCATCGTCATTTTGACCACGGCTACGCCGTCACGAGCCACAGCTCCCAGGGCATCACCGCCGACCGCGTCCTCGTTCACGCCGATACCAGCGTCCATCCGGACCTCCTCAACTCCCGCTTCGGCTACGTGTCGATCTCTCGCGCCAGCCATGAGGCGAAGCTCTTCACCGACGACATTGCGAAGCTCGGCCCACGGCTCGGAGCCGATACCTCAAAGACCTCCGCTTTGGAAATCAAGCAAGCTTCATCGATCGGACTGGGAATTGGAGTGGGACTCTGACCATGTCAACACATAAGATGGAGAAATCGACGATGACCAAGATGACGACGGTTCCGGAGAACTACAACAACATCCGCGCCGAAATCGTGGAACTGCTAAATGCTGCTAGAAGCGTTGCTTCTCGAAACGTGAATGCGCTGATGACGGCTACCTACTGGGAAATTGGAAGAAGAATCGTCCAGTCTGACCAAGCCGGAGAGAAGCGAGCCGAATATGGAGATGTGCTCATCGAGCGGCTGGCCAAAGATCTCTCGGCTTCGTTTGGCAGAGGTTTCGGGTCACGCAACCTCGCCCAGATGAGGAGCTTCTACCTGGCTTGGCCTCGCGAGAAGATTTTGCAGACGCTGTCTGCAAAATCTTCAACACCTATAACGTTCAATGGGATACAAGGACAACCTCAGCCAATTCAAGATCTTGCCAGCCCGTTCCCATTGCCCTGGTCCGCTTACGTGCGATTGCTCGCCGTCAAGAACCCCGATGCTCGAACCTTCTACGAGACCGAAGCGCTGCGATCGGGCTGGTCCGTCCGGCAATTGGACCGGCAGATTGGCAGTCAGTTCTACGAACGTATCGCGCTCTCACACAACAAAGCCGCGTTGCTGGAGAAAGCAGAGCACTCCGAACCCAGCGATTTGGTGACGCCTGAAGAGGCCATCAAGGACCCGTTCGTTCTCGAATTCCTCGACCTGAAGGACGAATACTCCGAATCAGACCTGGAGGAAGCCCTCATCCAGCGGCTCACCGACTTCCTCTTGGAGTTGGGTGACGACTTTGCTTTTCTTGGCCGCCAACGCAGGCTCCGTATCGACGACACTTGGTTTCGCATCGATCTCGTTTTCTTCCATCGGCGTTTGCGAGGGCTGGTAATCGCGGATCTCAAGGTTGGTAAATTTAGTTACGCAGACGCTGGGCAGATGCACCTTTACCTGAATTATGCCCGCGAACACTGGATGAAGCCCGGAGAGAACCCACCAGTCGGACTCATTCTGTGCACCGAAAAGGGTGCAGCCGAGGCCCACTACGCACTCGACAATCTCCCTAACAAGGTGCTCGCTGCTGAGTATCAGACTGTCCTGCCAGACGAAAAGCTCATCGCCGAGGAACTTGAACGCTCCCGTCGAGAGCTGGAAAAACGGGCATCTGTCAAAGTCCCCCACCATTGAACCGCTTCGATCTACGTCAGCGAGAGTGGTCTCGAAACAATGGCCTCCAACTGGTGTAAGAACGTTGTTATCTGTTCGATGTTCGTCGACGCATTCACACTCACGCGCAGCGCAGCACAGGCTACTTCGTAATCAACATTCATGGCCAATAGAGTCTTGGGGGGGGTGAATTGTGCCTGACGAACACGCCGACCCAGTTCCGACAATGATCCCCTGAATCGCAAGAGTCGCCGCGAGGTCCTCTCCCACGGCGCCAGGCAGCGAGAAACAGGAGGTATTTGGCAATCTCCGGACACCGGCGCTATGAATCCGAACTTCGGGGAAACGCATTTTGAGCTCGACCTCGAAGTGGTCGCGGAGGCCAGCGATCGACTGGGCCGAAACGGAGTCCCACTCAGTTGTTGCGACCGCCAACCCTGCCAAGCCCGGTGTGTTCGTGGTGCCTGAGCGCCGTCCTTCTTCTTGCCCTCCGCCAAGCAGAAGAGGTTGGATTTCTACTCCCGGCCTGATGTAAAGCCCTCCGATTCCCTTTGGTCCATGAAACTTGTGGGCAGAAAACGAGGCTAGGTCGATCTCTTGCCAGTCGCCTTGGAGGTCCACTTTCACTTTGCCAATAGTTTGTGTTGCATCGGTGTGAAAGAGAGCTGCTGGACTTCGTTTTCGAATTATCTGTCCAATTTCTTGTAGCGGTTGCAAAACCCCGGTTTCGTTGTTGGCCGCCATGACCGAAACCAGAACCACCTCTTTGTCCAGGGCATCGTGGAGCGCATCCAGCTGGAGAAGTCCTTGCTGATCGACAAGGAGTTCAATGACCTTAAACCCGCGACGCGCAAGTTCGGCGGCTGGCTCAGCGATTGAGGCGTGTTCAATCGCGCTGATTAAGACAGTCCCCGTCCTACAGCTTTTTGTAATCGAAGAGAAGACCCAATTGTTCGATTCTGTAGCTCCCGACGTGAAACTAAAGCAATCCGGTTCTTCTGCATTAAGCAGCTTGGCAAGTGCGTCTGCTGCCATGCGTCGAGGTACGTCGGCCCCTGTGAAAGCGGCCGTCGAAGACGATGGGTTGAAATAGCACTCGTTCAAATACGGAAGCATGGCTTCGACCACTTGCGGAGAGGGTTGCGTTGTCGCGTTGTTGTCGAGATAGATCATAAAAATACTTGAGCCACATTACTCCCGAGAGGGTGGCAAGAAAACTTGATTCATATGCCACTTTAAGTAATCAAGTTTGGGACTGTAAGACTCACGATTTGGCTTGAATAGGGGTTTTCTGTGAAATCGGCCCAAATGCTCAACGAAGCCTTCGGTCCCGTACGCTCTCTCTGAGATCATCGCACAGCTCCGTAATGACTTGGGATCGCAATCCCTCATCGCCTTTTAATGCTAGATAGATAGCCGGTCGAAATCCTGCCTCGGCATTGCTCCTCATCAACGCTGCTCTGGTAGGGCATCCGCTTGATTGCTCAGGCAAAGGTGTACTGGTCCGAAATTCCCAAATATTTTTATCATGCTGCAACGCCCAAAAAGGATATTCGGGATGGCAGACCTTTCGCGGAGGGCCGAATTCTGTCAGGAGATCATCGAGGGGCTTTTCAATAATTCTGAAGGGCAACAACCGGACTTTTTCGCTAAACAGTTTGGAAATTGCTAGCAAGCACAGCAAGGGCTTGTGCGGAGCTCGCTGTCCACCCTTATTCCAGGTAGCGATGGATCTAAAACGTTCGAGGATTTCCTGGTCATCCACAGTGGTCATTCGTGACGCTCAGGCGGTCTTCCGTGTTGAACCCGGATGAGACGCACGAGTTCCGGAATAGTGTGTTCCATATCGATGAACGGGACTTGCGCGAAAACCGCATCAGGCGTATCGCCTGTTTTTGCCAACATATGCCCTCGGCCAAGCAATCTCTCTGCGCCGGAGTTCTTGCTCCCCATGGCAATCTCCGCAGTAGCAGCGTTATCGACCTTAAGGATCAATCGATTGCCAAGCTGCGAGCGAAGTTGCATGGGCATCACGTCTTTGTCTGGACGTTGAGCAGCAAACATAAGGAAAATCCCTGCCGCTCTAGCCTTCACACTTAAGCGGCCAACAATGTTCGGCACTGCGTCCCTGTACTCTTCCGTTTGCATCCAATCAGCAAATTCATCGTGAATGATCCAAAGAGTCGGCAACGGTTCACCGGTCGCCCGTCGGTAAGCGTGGATATTCGGCACCTTTGCCGCTTTAAAAAGCTCATATCGGCGGTTCATCTCGTCGACGAGCCCCCCAGCATTTTAACGGCTGCTCCCGGTTCATCGATAATTCCACCCGAGCCCACTTCCACATGTGGTAATTCATCGAGTGGACGGTAATTCACTCCAAACTTCGGATCGATTAAGTAAATATGCGCCTCAGCGGGAGCGCGGGTAGCCGCGATGCTCAAAATCAAGTTTTGCATCAACACGGATTTCCCGCTGCCGGTAATCCCCGCGATTAGGGTATGAGGCTGGTTGAGTGGGTCCAATAGTAAGGGTTGCCCGTCCTCCTCAAGTATCCCGACGCAAAGTTTCTCGCCAAGAGTTTGTTGACTGTAACTTCGGAGATAGGCCAGGAGTACCGGCTCAGTATGTAAAACCTGCCTATTGGGTCGCTCCACGGCGATAGAAATCCACGCTCGTTACGGTCTTTCGATCCGAAATACGGCTCGGTATTGGCTGAAGAGATCATTGTTCCACCAAATGGATTGGAAGCTTCTGAATTGTGCCGCTCCCATGAACCTCAATCAGATGTAAAGACCTTGAGTTGGCCTTAAGCCGGAGGTCGCGAAGACACCGTTGCTTTAGCGACATGAAGTCCGCGCAGGATTCTCGCGAAAAGCTTGAGGGCATCGCGCCATCGGCAACTCGGCACAGGAACTCAAACCGAGGGAGCGTAAGGGCGAAACGAAAATCTCGCCCGTTGGTGCGAAGAACAGCCTCAGGGATGGAGCCAGCCTCTTTGCGTACGATTTCCAGGCCCGGTATATCCGAATCAAGATCGATCTGAGAGAGATAAATATCACTCACAGGGGAGGTGGTCAGGTCTAGTCCAGTCGCGAGGTAAATCTCGTTGGCATGGTCTGCAAGAAGCAAGCCGGTCCAAATTCGATTCAGACCCGAGGCGAGTTTGCGCAGATGCAGACGAGCGGGTGATTTTCCTTCTTCAAGGGGTCTTAAAATTTCCTCAAGGTATTCCCGTGCATGATGGAAAACGGAAGTTCTCCACAAACTGTATTTCTGAAGTTGAGAGTGGGACGCTTGAAGGAACACGCGTCGTCTCTCGGCTGCAAGCTCTCCGAGGAAAGACTTGGTTTCTTCTTCGCCGTTTATGTCGCCCCGAATGTAGCGTTTGAGCAGGTTGTCAAAATCGGGATTGCGTTGGAGAAAGGGGTCGGTTGCAACCAATTCGTCATAGGCTGCCTTAAGTTCCTGGTCTCGTGAGCCGAAAATAAACAATTCATCGAGGTCATTCGTGGTCTCATCCCCGATGTGGAGCATCGAAAGAAAACGGTAAACCTCACGCTTACGGCGATTATTGGCGGTAAGGTTTTCTCCAAAAAGTGTGCGGTGTAATGCTGCCTTGTGAGCCGTACCGTCCTTGGCAATTGAATTTGCCTCCACCCCTGGGCGCATCACCCGGTCTCGGGCGTCCGGGTGTCCCAGCAGAGCGTTGGAGAGAAGGCAAAGCACCCCGCGAGTTGGCAAGTGGTGCCCGGTAACATCAGCAATGCGGGCGAGCATGATAAGCTTGGCGCGCACTTCAGGGGTATTTAGCGTTCGGTAATGCGAGAAAGAGAAGATGACTCGGAGAATAGTGGATTTTCATTTTCCTCCTGAAAGCAAACCCATTCGGGGCGGTCGAGGATAGCGGTGAGGCAGAGTCCCATGATTTGCTCGCTGGGGACCATACTCAGATTAACTAGCCGGAGTCGATTGCCGCAGTCACTTTCGTTTCTTGCATGAAGACCGATCAGATTCTTTTCCAACTTCCGAAGCGACTCCGGTGCATTCGACGGCAATGCCCGGAAAAGTTCGTGCATCTGTCCATCATTCACTGCCAGAACAAAAAACTCCTCGCTTGTTCCGAAGGACGATTCAGCCATTCTTTCAAGTAACGCGACATCTTCATTACTGATATGGCCGTCGGTTTTTGTCCTCCAAGCGGTGACATCGTAGATGAGGGTGATCTTGCGCGGACCAGCCGTGGTGTTCAGACAGATTTCTTCAACCCCGCTGGTTCCTTTGGCGCGACTACCGGTGAGTTCCTTAACGAGCTCAAAACAAAGCGAAGTCTTGCCTTCCCCGGCTGTCCCCGTTAGCACCACATTTCGGAACGCGCCAGTAGACATCGGAAAGCAATCCAGCAGAAGCTTTCGTGCTGGATGATCAAACGAGAGCCGTTGAAGATCGCGGTCGATATGCGTATGCAATAGCGCCTTCATGCTGTCGTTCGTGAACTGCGATTTGAGTTCGGCAATCGCGCCCTTTGAATCGCGTAGGAGGCGAGCGAGCGCTGTGCCAACGCCGGTCTTCGAGCGGACGCCTTCGAGCAGGATGCAATAGAAGATTTCAATCTGATAAAGATGGTCGCGCTTGGCTTCAAAGAACTTCCGTCGCTGGTCGATAGCCGCTTCGACGATGGGGTCGTCAACAGGCGCATTTGCCCACGGCTCTGAGCCAGGACGCCGCGATTCCTGCCCCGTTGCAATTAAACGCCATCGATACTAAGGTTTTAACTGCGACACCAGTGAAGCGGAGAGGAAAGAGCATGTTCCGCAGAACTGGTCAGAGTGGTCACATTGAATCAAGCGGTAGATGGTGGGTTGTTCGGTGGTGGATGGATGTCCCGGGACTAGAAAAGAGAAAACACATGCGGGAGAGAATTTGCCCGATCTCAGGCCCCGGTAGCCTGTCCAAGACCGTCAGGGAACGCCGCGCTCGTGAAATCATCATGGAGAGCGGAGCCGACACCGTGGAGTATTTTAACGAAGTCGTGAAGCACAAAAATGGTGTCGCGTTCCACGAACAAGCACAATGGTGGCTCAACCACATCCGAAGTCGGAAGCGCAAGCCCATTGCAATTTCGACATTGGAACTCTGGGAGGCCTGTCTCAAGAACTGGCTTTAACCCAAATGTTGGAGATTTGCCCTTGTCCGAAATCAACAATGCAGTCTTGAAGTCCGTCGTTGCAAAGATGTCGGAACAAGGTTTATCTCCAAAAACCATCGACAACTATGTTCCGGTTGTGAAGATGGTCGTGGCTTCTGCCGTCGATGAACAAGGCGAGGAAATTTATCCTCGAAAGTGGAATCACGAATTCATCGACCTACCTGTAGTCGAGAAGGACAAGCAAAACACGCCATCCTTCTCGTCTGACGTGATGACAGGCCTAGAGCGCGGTGGAAGAAAGAGCGGGAGCGGATGATTTTCGTTCTGTGTGGTGCTGGTGGTTTTCGAGTCGGCGAGGTGCTTGGCATCGAAATTGACAAGCACATTTCTCCGGACTTCCTTACCATCTTTGTCCAACAGAAAATTCATCACGGTAGGGTTGAACAACGGCTCAAAACAGCGAATGGTAATCGCCAGGTTGATCTCCACCCGACGATTGCCACTCTTTTCAAAGAGTTCGTTGGCAACAGGGCATCGGGCTTCCTGTTTTGCACTCGACAAGGGAAACCCCTCTCTCCGTCAAACATCATCCGTCGGCATCTGCACAAGGCCCTTAAGGAACTTGGCTACGTTAATCCGTTCACCGGAACGCACAAAGCTGGAAACCATGCGTTCCGTCGCTTTAGAAACACGTACCTGCGGAACTATGCTGAATGTCCCGAGGGCCTATACAAGTACTGGATGGGTCATGCTGGAAAGGACATGAGCGATCTCTACGACAAGATCAAAGAGGACGTTCCATTCCGCAGGAAGTGGGCGGAGCGATGTGGCTTTGGGTTTCATCTAGCCTCAGTTGTACCGAATGTACCGAAATGTACCGAAAAAACTGAGGTCGCAATAGCTGCCTAAACAACTGAAAGAGCGAGAGAAAAGATTGGTCGGGGAGAGAGGATTTGAACCTCCGACCCCCTGGTCCCGAACCAGGTGCTCTACCAGGCTGAGCCACTCCCCGACGGAGCTGCGGGAGCAACAAGGAAAGACATCCACCCGCACGCTGCTTGATTGGCACTAAGATTATAACACCGCCATTTGGGACGGTTCTCCCGTTACCCGATAATCTTTCGCGCTACACTGAATATGCACCCGTAATCGAAAGCGTCGTCGTTTAGCACAATCGCTTAACACAACCTGATCGAATGCAACCGGATTGAACGCGATATGATCGTGCTTTCCGCCAATCTTCTTTATACGCCGCAGCATGAGATACAGAATCCGCTGGTATTTATTGAGGACGGCCTCATCACCGACGTTTCCTCACGAGCTCAGCGTGAAATCCCTAAGAATGCAACCGAGAGCGATCTTACCCGTGATTTTGCCGATGCCATCCTGGCGCCCGGTTTCGTCGACATTCACATGCACGGCGGCGCGGGACTCGATGTCATGCGCGCTTCGGCTGCCGAACTGCCGCGCCTGAACAAATTTCTAACCACACATGGCGTCACCGGCTACTTCCCCACCACAGTCGCGGCTCCCCTCGATCAAACGTGCGCAGCGCTGGGGCGGTTTGCCGACGTCATCGAAGCCGCTCAAGCTTCGCGCGGCAACAATGGCGACGCCGTTCAGGCTTTTCCACTCGGCATCCACATGGAGGGCCCGTTTCTAAGTCACAAGCGACGAGGCGTGCATCCGGCGGAAAACCTCCTGGAGCCTACGCTGGAAATTTTCGAACAACTCTGGCAGGCCGCGCGCGGGCACGTGAGCATGATGACTATCGCCCCCGAGCTTCCTGGAGCACTCGAGGTGATTGCGGAAGCCACGCGTCGCAAGGTTTGCGTGAGCATCGGTCACTCTGACGCCGTTATCAAAGCCGCTCGCGCCGGCGTCCAGGCCGGTGCTCGCCACGCGACTCACACTTTTAATGCGATGCGTCCTCTCGATCATCGCGATCCCGGCATCGTCGGTGAAGTGCTTACCGACGGGCAACTCACTGCCGACATTATCGCGGATGGAATTCACGTCGCCCCCGAGGTTGTGCAGCTTTTCCTGCAGGCCAAGGGGAAAGAAAATTCTGTGTTGATCACCGACGCCATCTCCGCGACGGGCATGCCGGACGGTACCTACCAATTAGGGCCCATTCAAGTCTCCGTCAAACAGGGCCGCTGCACGATGGATGGAAAACTCGCCGGCAGCGTCCTCACCATGGACCGCGCCGTCCGCAACGTCACTCGATTCGCCGGGTGGAGCCTCCAAGATGCGGTGCAGGCCGCGACTTTGAATCCAGCGCGCGCCGTGGGTTTGAAGCAATGCGGAGTCGTGGCGCCAGGAGCGGAAGCCAATCTGGTCTTAATGACCCCTGCGGGCGAAGTGATGAAAACCATGGTTCGCGGCCACGGCTTCTAATTTCCCTGGAGATGTTTGCCGGGGTCTCAGGTGCCGCGAACAGAGACATGGCAAGCTACGTCTCTACAGAGGGATTAAGGGAAAGTATCAGGCTGGCTGGGCTAGTTCGGTTTGCGTTCTTTCGATTCCGCCAGGTAACGCAGCAGCAGTGCCTCATCGGAGCGTGTGAGCTGATCGAGGAAAGAGGTATCCACCTTGGCGTCTTCGACGGTCTTAGATGCATTGGATTGCCGCAGTTTGTCGCCCAGTTCGGGGTCGTTACTCATCACCTGAGTGTAGAACCACAGGAAGTGGCGCATCTGGTCGAGCGACTTGCACAGAACCTGAATGGCTTCGGTCTCGGGAAGTGTGCTTAAAGCCTCCATCAACTCCGGATCGCTGGGGGCCTGCATGGCAGCGCAATTCAACTCGCGCTGGATCGCGCGCAGGTCTTCGGTAACTCGCACCATCCGCGTGTGAAGGTCGTCCATCTGCGTATCGTTCCCCATGAGTTGGCGCGATGATCCGCGTGCCGTTTGAACATCTCATCGGCAGCGGCAACCGGATAGATGTCCCACGATCATGCGCTTTGGTAATTCAAGCGATTACTTTGGTCTGGAGAGGAACCACCCGCGCCGTATCGAGCCGAGCTCCGCTACTGGCAAGGCTTTTCACGCTCGCGCCGATGGGATCTCAGGCACGCACACAACCCGCATGCCGTGCGGCGGACTTCTCAATCGCAGCCAACAGTGCAGTCGCCATGTGGTTCCAAGGTCACCAACCCAGTTACGGATTTCCTGTGCACTCTACGGCCCGCACAGACCATGTGGAGACAGCCGCCCTTCGACAAGCTCAGGGCAGGCTCTCGGCTGTCCAAGCGTAGGCGAAGCCCCGCGTCCCCACTGCGGCTGCTGTCCCAGCATCGCCCGCTTGTGATACAAACGCGCGATGGAATCGCCTTCTGCAACCGCGCCTCGTCATCACCTCGTCCGCGCCATCGGCCGCTGGAGCCTGGTCGCCCTGATGGTGAACTCCATCATCGGCAGCGGCGTGTTTGGACTCCCTTCCACCGTGGCCGCTCTCATCGGCAACCACAGTCCTTACGCCGTGCTGGCCGCCGGCGCGGGAATGGCTATAATTATCGGCTGCTTCGCCGAAGTAGCTTCGCGCTTTCAGGAAGCCGGCGGCCCTTATCTCTACGCCCGTGTCGCCTTCGGACGCCTGATGGGAATTCAAACTGCTTGGATGCTCTGGCTCGGTCAAGTAGCTGCGCCCGCCGCCAATGCCAACCTGTTTGTGATTTACCTGGGCGAGTTTTTCCCGCACGCAAAAGATCCACTGCCCCGCGCTCTTATTCTCACCGCGCTGGTAGGCCTTCTCGCTTTCATCAACATCCGCGGCGTTCGCGCAGGAACCCAGGTCAGCAACTTATTCACGGCCGCCAAGCTGGTGCCGCTATCTGCCGTGATCGTTCTGGGCCTGTTCGTACTTCACAGCCACCACTGGGCCATCGCAACTCCCTCCATCGCGTCTCCCAGCGCCAGTCAATGGCTGAAAGCCATGCTGCTCCTGGTCTTCGCCTATGGCGGATTCGAAACCGCGCTGGCGCCCATGAGCGAAGCAAAAAATCCTCGTCGCGACGCTCCCTTCGCTCTCTTCACCGCTCTACTGGTCTGCACCGTGATCTATGCCCTGATTCAATGGGTGGTCGTCGGAGTCCTGCCCGACGCCATGCACAGCCAGCGCCCTCTGGCCGACGTAGCGCGGCTCGCAGTTGGTCTCGTCGGTGCAGCCCTGGTAGCCGTCGGCGCGCTGATCTCTTTCTACGGATACCTGAGCGCGAAAATTCTCGCCATGCCCCGCGTCCCCTTCGCCCTCGCCGAGCAAGGAGACTTCCCCCAAGCCTTCGCCGCCGTCCATCGCCGCTATCACACTCCGTATGTCTCAATCCTTGTTTTCGCGGCCATGGTCTGGGGATTAGCGCTGTTCGGCGACTTCAAGTGGAACGTAACGCTCTCCGCCGTAGCCCGCCTCCTCTACTACGGCGTAGGCTGCGCCGCCCTGCCCATCCTGCGCCGCAAGCAGCCCGAAGGCGCAAGCGCGATGTTCCGCCTGCCCGCAGGAAATTTCTTCGCGGTGTTGGGCATGATCTCATGTGGGGTTCTGGTGACTCGCGTGGATTTTGGGCAATCTCTGATCCTGATCGCAACGGTCGCCCTGGCGCTTGTAAACTGGACCGTGGTAGCCCGCAGAAACTCCGCTGAGTGAAGGCGGCGGATGCGAACCTCACGACCTGGGACAGTATTCACACGACTCTAAGGTCTGTCGCTCCTGCTGCTTAACGAACGAGGGATGGGGGCCTCTCGCTCTCTCCCTTGCATCCGAGCGAATCCGTTCTAGCTTCGCACAAAAGGGATGGTGCGTATTGTGACGTATGTTTAGAGGTGGGGATGTTAGTGTCTGATCGTCGCTTCTTTGATTTTCCATGGTTCTGCGTGCTGTGCCCAGCAGACTGAGGCATTTCGATCCATCCATTCGGAAATCGCTAGCTCCTCAGCCAAGAAATTCATACGGCCTCCGCAGCCTACCCGAAGCTCGATCCCTAAATACGGAGCCAATAGGCAGCCCAACGTGAACCGAAGGGTGGATCGCGAGGCATCTCCCGTGACGTGGCGCCGGATCCTTGAGCGAAGTGTCTGCCGGCTGGGAGGCTTGCCTTTCTTCGGCGGCGCCGCAGGCGATATTCCGATATACAGCAAGGTCGAGTCGCCATTTCGCACGCACCCCGTCGCATCTACGCACCCCGGCAGCTCGCGAAAATACCAGGCGTAGATCCCGGGTTCTGCCGGCACTGGGCTGGGTCGAGTGAGAACCTCCGTGCGCGACCACAACCGGGAAGGACCCGTGAGTCGTTGAGAAATGGCGGCCATAGTGCTCTAAGCTACGGCTTACTTGAGCGGTATCTCCACCTCTGCGTAACTGCCCGGTGTAGCCTCGGCTACCACGAGGGCAATCCGGTCCAGGTAAAGCCGCACAATCCGCCACGTCGAGTTCCCAAGTACAACAATGGCTATTTTTCGGCCCATCAAATTCTGCTGATGCCGGATTCTTTTGTCGGTGGTGAGCAAAACGTCAAACCCCGCGGCCTCGGCTGCCTTGAGCAGTTCGCCGTTAGAAATCCTGTCCCAGCCGCGTTCTATCGCCTCTGTAACATCGTGGCCTGAAAGCGAGGCGGCAATGCCGCTCGGAGTGCCGTGGTCAAAGAGAATGCGCATTGGTCGAAGTAGCTGCGCCAACAGGAAGCGGCGGCGCGTCGAGGCTGCGCGCGGTAAATTCGAGCACAGCCTGAATCTGCTCCCGCGTCACATGAAACTGCTCGATGATTTCCTCTATGCTCGATCCCGCCTCCAGATTTTCACAACCTGTGGCCACGGGCATCCGGGTACCGCAAAATACCCAAGCACCGCTCCGTCTATCCGCAACGCTTTCAACCGCAGGACATTTGAACCAGTCGAGGTTTGCCATGTTCTTACCTTTCCTTGATGTTAACATTCCGGCGAGCATACACAACGACGATAAACTTCATGCCCAGGGCGCGCAGGACAGAATTGATAGTTTCAAAGCGTGGATGCGCGCCTGCACTCAGGGCTTTGTACAGGCTCTCCCTGCCAAGTCCTGAGTCCTTCGCAATCTGCGCCATGCCTCGCGCTTTTGCCACGTCGCCGAGCGCGGCAACGAATACATCGGGGTTTGAGTCTTCGGCCGCCGCTGTAAGGTATTCCGCAATGACCGCATCGTTATCGAGATACGCTGCCGCGTCGAATGCCTTGTAAGATGTTTTCCTCTTCACGCGCCTTCTCATTGTATCCGATTGGATACTTATCGCCAACCCGCCACAATTCCCTTGACTTCGATTCTCAAACCGGCGACCCTATCTGTATACGCATTTGATCTTTGACATATCAGTAACACAAAGATATAAACCTCCTGAATGCAATATTTTGCAGCCCGGTCGCTGACTCCAAAGCACTTAGCCCGAGCAGGAATCAGCTAAGTCCTTTGATTGTAATATTTTGCGGGCAAGTTCTTTGCTTCCAATATTTTAGCCGGCTCGATGCCAGATCGCAAGACCGTAACCGACTGATTCAACAGATTTTAACTGGTTTGATCTGTGAATTTTTTTGATCCGAATCTGACCGCGCCGATCCGCTCACAGTCCCCGCGCTTCCATCTCCAGCAGCGTCTTCTTGCGCTCCACGCCCCAGCGATAGCCGCTGATGTTGCCATCTTCGCGGACCACGCGATGGCACGGAATCGCCACCGCAACTGGATTCGTGGCGCAAGCGCGCGCTACGGCCCGGCTGGCGGCGGGTTGGCCAATCGCCTTCGCTACCTCACCGTAAGACCGCGTCGCGCCAAACGGGATCGATTGCAAGTACGCCCACACACGGCGCTGGAATGCGGTAGCCCGGATATCCAGAGGCAAAGCCGCATTCAATTCCTTGCCGGTCATCTTCGAAAGCAAGGCCGAGACCCACGCCTTCAATCCGCCCTCATCGGGCTTGCGCATGGCAAAAGGGAACTCGCGCTTCAAACCTTCCAGCAACTCGCCATCGGAACGCGCGAACTGGATCGAGCAAACCCCGCGGTCAGTAGCCGCGATCAGCATGCGTCCAAGAGGCGAATCGGCGCAAGCGTAGCGAATGGAAGCGGCGATGGCGCCGCGACGATATTTGTCGGGCGTCATGCCGAGTTGCGACGTG
>Ga0137390_10000836_pt1 | contig 21945 bp, 26 predicted proteins | sample 15con2h24AmetaG_FD_104937 | JGI IMG/M metagenome (GOLD analysis project Ga0137390, IMG submission 104937) | Vadose zone soil microbial communities from Angelo Coast Range Reserve, California, USA - 15con2h2.4A metaG | ecosystem: Environmental > Terrestrial > Soil > Vadose zone > Saprolite... | reverse complement strand
TCTTACAAGTATAGCCCGCGTTCTTCCAACTTCCGCAGGACTACCAAGACGAGTGCTGCATATTCCCCGCACAGTACCCATGCATACAAAGCCAAGACCGCCGCCACTCCGCATCCCCCGCACAATACCTTCCCAAAGAAAATAACGAGCACGGTAAAGCAAGTAGCGGGCACAATAAAGAATGCTTGGAAGGGCCTTCTGGGGATAGGGAAGCCGGAAGAGGTGATCACAACCTGGTAGGCACTTGTCACGAGATTACGTGAAATTTTAACTGGTTTGTACCCCAGGTACACCGGGCATGACCTCCTCAACCCCAGCTGCTGGGAAAACCCAAAGTGGGCCCCAACGGTGAGATAAATTACATACGATCGTTGAACGGGGCTAATGCAAGACTGATGATAGGATAATTCTTTTGCATGCGCCCTTACACAGGAGGGCTGGACGTCGAAGCCCAAGTGTTTCCAGTTTCTCGAATGTAGGCAGTGTTATCGGGCAGTATGCATAACGGACCACGCTAATGCCGTGGTCATAGTGTGCAACAGCCCCCTTAAATGCGTATTTGTACGAGTGGTGGATTCATGTGCCGGATGCGCCGAAGGGTCGAGGCACGTCGACATAACCAAAGCTGCTTTCACAGAGCTCGCAGCACTCGAGATGGGGGTCTTGACAGTACAAATGAGGCATGCCACGGAGCCGGCGGAGTGGTGAGTCGATAGAATGCCCTTAGGAGACTGTTTTCTGAGAATGCACGATAGGGATGAAGGCTTGTGGGGTCCCAAATATTGAAGTAACCGAAGGGTTTGTTGTGAGTACAACTCTACTGTCGACTAGCTGGTACCAGTGGCATCGCCGCGACCAACACAACCTAGGAATATTATGTACGGAAGATGTGGCCTAAATGTGTACTCGTTTCCTCTTCTTACCCTCAGTGATTTTTGCAAGAACTTCTTGTTCATCCAGACCCATTTCTTCGTAGAACTGGGCCGTCCGTTGAGCATCGCTCTGCCGGCGAATATACTGAAGAGCAGCGAGATTATAGCTAATTGTTGACTTCTGGCGGAGAAGCGCAGCACGCAAGTGCGTCCGGAGGGGTATGAACGTGGTACGCATCGTGCGATTGGCTACAATCTGGTGGTGGTGTGTTTTGAGGAGGAAGTATAAGATGCGAGAAACCAGCGGGATATTCCATTCCTGGGCGGTGATGAGCCTTCCAGACTCCCCAGATGTCCTAGAGAAGGGTACTTACCCGTTGGGCCCAGAGGTTCAGATACACCATAAGAGACACAACTTTATTAAATGGCAGCACCAAGAGAGCGTCGTGCAACGCTGCACTTTGTACGCCCTCTATAACCCTGAGCACCCACGCTTCGGGCTCAAGGTTTTGCGCAACTAGAAGGGGGTTCCTTGGAGGTGGTTGGATCGCCGCCAGCTGCTCCTCAGACAAGCCTTCTTTGGCTCTCTCGTATGCACGGTGTGCCTCAACCTCTCTGTCAGCGAGCTCAAGAGCTTCGCTTATGCGTTCACCAGCCATAAGGGTCTCGGTAGTTTGCTTTGACACATTGGCCATCTCAGCTTGTGTAGGGACCTCGGAAGTAGGGTCGCCGCTACCGATGGGAAGGTCCTCCCGGTTTAGTGTGTCGGCGAGTCCACTCTCATAGAGCTGCTCAAGATCGCGCTCGCGCTCTTCCTCGAGGAACAGCTGCGACACACATGTCAGGCGAGTTCACGTTTGTAGCAAGTTTAGAATGTTACCGGTTCATCCAGCTTCTCCCATATTCGTATTGACTTGTCGTGTGACCCAGTCACCACGAAATTGGCGAAATTGCTGACAGCGAGTGCCCAAATCTCGCCGTGGTGACCCTCGAGCCTCTGGATATTCTCAAACTAAATCATTAGGTATTATTAGTCTTACGTGGGCATGGTTGAGTTTGTTCTGCCCATACCTTATCACCATCCCAATACTTCAGCATCTTGTCCTTTCCGACTGTCCAGAAATAATGACTTTTTTTCTCGAACGCCACCTGCATCACGCTTTCATCGTGCGCATATATCGACTTATGGCAGTCGCCAAAATCGAGACCCCAGATTTTGACGTTTTTGTCAGCAGAAGACGTCACAATAAGTTTAGAGTCATAAGATATGTCCATGGAGAGCACAGGTAGCTGCGAGTCGCAGACACCAATCATGAGAACGTAATCGTCACCCAAATGACAATGATCTACCTTGTGCCCATATAGAGAAAGAAAGAATTTGAGCGTGTCCTGATAGAATACTTTGACGGTGGAGTCAAGAAGTGCGACCGCGAGTAGCTTCCCGTTGGGACTGTAGCGGACGGACAAGATGTCGTCAGTCATTTTGAGGGTGCGACTGTGGACCAGGGATACAATTCTCCTGCCCTGGAACGAAGGTCAGGCCTGTCCAAGAGAAAATCATTGTAAGAGACACACTGATTCATCATCTGAAAGCCACTCTATGTTCCAAAATTTGACATCCTTGTCAGCGCCTCCCGTGACCAAAGCTTGCTGATCCGGCCGGATATGCATGGACCATAATGTCGCCGTGTGCGCTTTAATGGTCTCGACTTGGGTCGAGGACGAGAGATCAAAAATCTGCATTTCTCCTGATTTTGTCCCGATGACGACCTGCATGAAATTGTGACTACTAGAAAGCGGAGAATCGTACAGAACGGACGTATTGGTCTCCGGGAAGAAATGCACTGCATACAGAGTGGCCGCATTCCAACGTGCGGATGCAGGACGTAGTGTGCGTATTCCATATCTTGATTGAACCTAAAAAGTATGGTCGTTAGGTCCCCGACGGTTAGTTGACCCAACGTACCGTTTGAAGCGGATGCAAGTAGAGTGTCGTCGGAACTGAGTGAAAGCGTCCTGACATCCGTCCTGTGGCCAGGGAGGTCAAGGGAGTAAAGGCGAGCAGACTCTGGAGGATTCTCTTTTGATTTAGTGTACTTAGGAATGTCATACACTTCTATGGCGTTGTTGGACAGAGCAAAGAAGAGCTGCTAAAGATGAATATAGGTACTAGTCAAGCATCCAATTTTAGCAGCGGACCTGGGTAGCACCTTTCGTGCGCGTTTCTTCAGGTAGCGCAAAGGACTTGATCTTTCCAGTAGCCCGAACAATCAAGTACGGCGTCAATAGATCGGCCAGCTCGACCTTCTCAGCATCATTCTTGTCAATATCGTCGACTTTCTCGCTGTTATCCATAGCTGCCTTCGCATCTGCCCTCTTTTTCCTACGGGTATGCTTCTTACGTATCTCGTCGTCAGTCCGCACACGGAAAACCTCCACAGAACGGTCATGGGATTGGACAAAAAGATAAGGCAACGTGGAATGAAATGCGATTTGAGAGACACGATGGGCTGACGCAAGAGGGAGTGTCGATATAAGGTGGATCACTTTCGCGAGCTATAAGAGGATGCATGAGGGCAATGCCTAACGCTTTCGAAACTGAGACGCACTTCTCCATTTTTTGGGTCCTTAATGCCATCCAGTAACGCACCGGATTCGATCTTCCACGCTTTTAGCTCGCCCTCATTGCTCCCTGTAAGAAGTAGGTCCTGCTCCGAATTTAAGTCAAGAGACCAAACTTCAGCCCGGTGAGCAACGATTGTTTGTACACAGTGCTGGGTAGACAAGTCCCAAAGTTTCACGAAGGTATCTTTTGAAGAGCTTATGAGAAGATAAGGAGTGGCATTGGAGGACGTGGACGGCGTCGAGGAGGGGTATTTAGAGAGGAAGCGAATATTTGTGATTTGATCTCGATGACCCCTCAGTCTACGTCTTTATTAGGCTTTTGCACTCAGTGTGGTGTGATTATCACGCACCGAAAAAGGCCAACTTCACCGATAACGTCCCACAAAATAAGGTCAGTGTCTTGGGAGCCAGATGCGAGTCGAGCCCCAGTATCGTCGAAGGCGAGTGCAGTGACGGCCCTCTTGTGGCCGTTGAAGGTGGTGATCACAGACTTAGAGACTGCGTCCCAAAGCCTGACAGAGCCGTCTGCATAGCCAACTGCGAAGGTGCCGCCTTTGGGAGACCGCTCAATGCAAGTGACCTCCGAACGATGGCCAGTTTCATGCCACATGGCCACCTTTGAAGAGTGAGTGCGCTTCAGCCGACTGGCTTCTGCAAAACGCACCATTTGTCCTGTTTTAACGTCCCAGACTAACACATCCTCAAGCGCAGGTACGAAGGCGAACTTTCCGTCATATGCTGAGTTGGAAGATGGGCTACAGACGAGACCAAAAGCCTAAATAGATATGAGCGTTAAGTAAAGAGAAATTTCGAATGAAATTACCTGTGTGGGCCCATGTCTCAAGTAGCTTTGAACCATCGGTCAAAACGAAAAGGCAAAAGTCACGGTGGAGGTGATACGGCCCGGCCCGGCTTTACCGGATTGAGGATTGAGTGTGGAAATATCAAATTACTCAAATCTGGTTCAGCTCAAAGCTCACAATGCAGGTCCTCGCCGGTTTGCCCGCAGCGCCCGAGGCCGTCACTCGCTTCTTGCAATTCGTGAATGCCTCTCCGACTCCCTTTCATGCAGTACACAATGCCGCCCTACGCTTAGAGAGAGCTGGTTTCAGAAAAGTATGCCAACGTCCATTACTCCGGCGTCATGTCGCCTCAACCGCTATAGATCAGAGAGAAAGATGATTGGGAGGCTACACTTCAGCCGGGTGGTAAATATTACTTCACGAGGTGAGCCACTTTATCTACCCATTAAACACGGTTATGCCGTTTCACTATGCCGACCGCTCCCTGCTCCTTTAGGAACCAAAGTTCCTTGCTCGCCTTCACAATCCCGCAAAACTGGAAACCTGGAACTGGCGTCTCCATAGTTGGCACTCACGTCGACAGTCCTAACCTCCGAGTACATCCTCCCTTGTCTGGCTGTAGCTCATAATCACTCAAGATGCGTGCATAGATAAGGCCCATTTCGAAGCGTTCTGCCTACGGTTATCTTCAAGTTGGCATAGAGACCTACGGAGGCGGCATATGGCACTCCTGGTTTGACCGCGATCTCTCCATTGCGGGACGCGTGATTATCACCGAACGAGGTTCGAGCTCGAGCTGTACACGGCTGGTCAAGATAGATCGACCTCTCCTCCGCATTCCCACGCTAGCCATCCACTGTAAGCCCGCAGATGTGTTCGTTGATGTTTTACTCACTTGTTTCAGTGGACAGATCAGCTTCTGATAGCTTCAAGTTCAACACGGAGACAGAGTTTATACCCATCCTCGGATTGCTTGCTTCGAACCTGAATGCGCCCGCCGACAAGGTGCAAGGCAACAGCATGGATGAGCAGACCGCTTCCAGTATTCAGGACAATCACCACTCAGCACTCCTTTCTTTGTTGGCAGAAGAGATAAGTGTGAAGCCAGAGGAAATTCACGATTTTGAGCTGTGGGTACCAGCGTCTCTGGCCACCACTCACGAGCACACTGAACAAGTGGCCGATAAGGCAACTTTATGACACACAGCCATCTGTTCTTGGTGGGTTGAACAACGAATTCATTTTCAGCCCTCGGATGGACAATCTCCTGTCCTCGTGAGCATTCCTCTCCAATCAGATAACGAATCATAATAACTATTGGCCTTAGGTTTGCTGCTGTCGAGGCCATGTCAGAGAGTGCCTCGTCAAACCGCTTTCCTCTCGAAGGGAATGTCAATTGCATTGCTCTTTTCAATCACGAGGAGATTGGCTCAGTCTCCACCACGGGAGCCGAGTCTTCTCTCATACCGTCGCTATTGGAGAGGCTCTCTCCGTCACCTGCGTCGTTAGCTCAGTCTATAGCCAAATCACTTCTCGTCTCCGCGGATATGGGTCACGCAGTGCACCCCAACTACGCGAGCAAGCATGAGGAGAACCACAAACCTCATATGAATGGTGGGATCGTGATCAAAACCAATGCCAAGCAACGATACGCTAGTGATGCAATTGGGTCGTTTATAGTGAAAAAACTACTAGAGAGGAAGGGTGGAAAAGTACAGGAATTTGAAGTTCGCAATGACATGTGCGTAGATCAGCCTGTCTGCTCATTCGGTCCTCACATGAGACCTCCAACCATATAGGGCCTGTGGGTCGACTGTTGGCCCTATGCTGTCCAAGCTCGGCTTGCGTACTGTCGACGTTGGTTGTGCGATGCTTTCGATGCACTCCATCCGGGAGACCGCAGGGTCACACGACGTTCAGCATGCGATCGATTTTTTCACATCTTTCTTCGACGGATTCGCTTCGCTTGACGCCCAGCTATCAGTAGATTAACCAGGGGACTAGATGTCACTAAAGTAACTGTGCTAATGAATATACTTTTGTCGGACAACCCTGATCAACGGGAACGTTTTTTGGAGGGTCTGGTATCAGCTTGTTCACCATTGTCAGAACGAGAAGCTGCAGGATTTGACAGCATGCTGCGCTTTCTGGCCGTGCGTGTATAATGCGAGAGCACCCATTCCCGCTCAGCTTCAGTTTGTTCAATTGTACCTTGACGTATTTCGTAGGCTGGAAAAACGATGACGTAAGTTGATTATCACAATGACACCGGAAAGCCCACGTTTGAGCTCGAATCGCGGCCCCACTTCCGCGAGCTGGACTTCTTTGTGTGATGTCTTCACAAACACATGATGGCTAAATATGGTTCTCAACCTGCATCATCGGAGAGCAACGACATCTCACCCACCGAAATGAAATAAAGTCGTTCTCATTCGAGAAAGTCATGACTCGCTTGCTATCCTCTTTGGGGACAGGAAACAGATACTTCAGGCAGTCCTTCACCCTCTCTCCGAGCCTTGAACTGAAGTTTTCGAAGATTAAGTGGGGGTACTGTTCCGAGACGGTTGATGACCGATACGATTCGATGTCATGGCGGAGGGTGACGTTATGAAGCGTGAAGTAGAGAGTGGGTCCATGCGGGAAGTGAGACACGATCATAGCATCTGGGTGACGGGAGGTCGGAGGATGAGGAGAGGTACACAATGCAGGAACGCGTACCAGGTGTCCCTCTGTGCTCGTGAAGTACAATGAGGTCTGTGACATCGTTAGCACGGCAAGCCCCCGCAAGGTCCTTGACTACATAGTTTCCCCGGTTAATCCTGTATGAATTGGGGACAACCAAGCGCATCTCCTGCACGGCCGCGAGTGAGCGAGATGCCAAGGGAAATAAGATACTTCTTCCTTGCCTTGGCAAACTGCAGCAACTTCGAGCTCGGGTCCCTCGACGTCGTTAGGATGATCTTTGGGTCAATTATTCCTGCTCTTGAATACTCGCTATCGACGTGAGTTGTTGGTTCTACGTTTGGAGTTCGTTAGATTCCGCATGCAAAAACGAAGTGAAGCCGACCCGACCAGCTTGGGCCTCGTCAAACGCCAGGTCTTTACCCAGCTCGCGTGCCTGCTTTCTGAGCTCAGTGGGAAGTGTTTTCCCGCTCGCTAAAGCATCCTTGAGTTGCTGCTTGCGTTCATAAGTCAGTCGTTCCTGGGCTTCAAGAGACTTCGCATAAACGTATTGACGGCGCTCACGGGCTTGTCTTCGTAGCTTTGTCAACTAATCAGCAGGTGTAAACAGTTTTAAGAGATTACCCTACTTGCCATTACGCTTGTTAAGTTGTCAGAAGTGGTCAGAGATTTGCTAGGCCCCCAGACCCAACACGGTCCGGGTTCCCCGTACCACCACCATGTCAAACTTGCCCAATTCCGGGAAGAGTTAGCGATGCACTTGACACTGCTCCCGGAATACAACCGGGCCCTGATAATACCAGACCACCCAAACACCATGGGAAAAGCGCGTCACCATGCGCCATTTGGGCAGCTACGAAACTGCACTGTTCACCGTGTTACCACTCCGAACCGTTGATACCGCTGAAACCAATTATTCTTGGTTTCGTGGCTGTAGCCTGTGCCCTGTACAAGCTACCTAGCATATTCGTAAAATCCCCCCGACGTTGGATGTATCCGAAGACGTATCTATTCCTCCTCACATCATGCCACATGGCTCACGCTAGCGAATCTGCCGGTGGTCACTATCCCCTTCTATTAATGCATCTCTTGTATAACATAAGGCCCCTCTGTGGTCATTTATGGAACAGTTCTGGAGATGTTCGCACTCCAATTGGAATCGACGGCGCCAGAAGGACAGTGTTCATGAACATACACAACACAAGTAACCAGTCAGCCAGCTTTCTCCCAGCTCCTTTCTTATCTCTGACTTAGGTCACACCATCTCTCGGTGGATTGCACCATGGCAAGCCTTCTCCGAGCCATTATCCATATAGTATTCACAAGTGCACAACTGGTAAGATGACCATGCCGCGCCGATTCTCCGACATGAAAAGCAACAATGACTCAGGATTCGAGGCATTAGGTTTGGGGACCTCTTCAAGTCATGGGTGAGGAATGCCAAAGTGATTACAAGTAGTACAGATGTCTATGGTATTACCGATTGAACAGTATAGTATCATATGAGTGGTGTAGGATTTAGTGGTAGTAACATGTAACCGCTTCAACGTAGATATGATATCATCGTCACACTTCAGATCAGAATTCTTCGTCAAGAGTGCTATACCACATCATTACATGGATGGCAGCTGGAGAAGGGAGACGATACGCACAAGATTCGCGGAATGTTTGGAGGCTGTGCTAGTGACGGTATACTCGCCATCGAGTACTCCGAGACGCGTCTCTCAAAAAAGTTGGCCTTGCCTTGTAAAGAAATCAGGTCCATAAAATCGAAAGGATTTGTCGTGTTGTAGTGCTTTGGATTGCCAAGTGCAAGAAGCAAACGATCGGCAACAAACTCGATATACTGACACATGAGGGTAGCGTTCATGCCAATGAGGCCAACAGGAAGGGCATCTGTGATCAATGAGGGGCTGGTAAGACTCCAGGAAAGGTAGCTTACCGGACAAAAATTCTTTTTCGATGCTGACGGACTCCGTAATTATGTCTCGTATAACGTCGGGATGCGGCCTTCTCCTTAGATGGTTGAAGAGCAAGCACGCGAAGTCGGTATGCATGCCTTCGTCACGGCTGATAAGTTCATTTGAGAACGTTAATCCGGGCATGAGGCCGCGCTTCTTGATCCAGAATATGGCCGCGAAGGAACCAGAAAAGAAAATTCCTTCTACGGCAGCGAAAGCCACAAGTCTCTCAGCAAACGTCGAAGACTTGTCAGATATCCATCGTAACGCCCATGTCGCCTTCTTTTCGATGCAAGGTATTGTTTCGATTGCGTCGAAGAGATGTGTGCGCTGCTGTGGGTCAGAAACATACGTATCGATTAAAAGGGAATATGTCTCGGAATGAATGTTTTCCATCATGATTTGGAAACCGTAGAAGCAGCGTGCCTCTGCCACTTGTACCTCGGTCGAGAAACGCTCGACTATGTTTTCGTTAACGATACCATCGGAAACGGCAAAGAAGGCCAGGACGCGCGAAATGAAGAAGCGCTCATTGTCGTTTAGACGTTCGTTCCAGTCGCGGATGTCGTATGCTAAGTTTATCTCTTCCACACTCCAGAAAGATGCTTGGGCTTGCTTATACATCCGCCATATCTATCTGCGCTTTGTGAGAAGCCCACGGAGCACAAAGAACGAATCGACTGACATCTGGGTATTGAATAGGAAAGAGTACAAACCGTCGTGTTGACTCCACCAGCAGTGGTTCCAGATCTTGACACACAATGAGTTGTGGTCGTGGGTTTAAGATACAATCATCTCGCTTACTTTCCGGAAGGTCAACCTCCCCTGTGAAGCGACACCTTTTCTCATCCACAGAGTTGCGGTGTCTATATTTACAACCACTATCATCCTGTCCGGAGTGACTCGAGAGCATTGTGTATATTGTAGACCTCTTGTAGTAGAGTGGAAAGGTGACAACGACGCTGTACTCTATTCTCTGCAGTTCATAAGTGAGGTGAGTCAGCCCGGCCGGCGCCTGTGACGGGTGGAAGTTTTGGTGGCGCGGAGTGGCTCAAGGTGAGTCAGCCTGGTTACGAGAGAGGCGCGTCAATAGACCACAACAACGCGAATCGTTTAGTTTAGTTTATTGAATCCAGCTTACAAACGCGTGCCAAACGCGTGCCAAAGTGTTATATAAACCCCAGGCCATCCCTGTCTTCCCCTTCCCCTTGACTTCCGTCTACGTAAAAAAATATTCTTCCTTGGCTCCTCTTGACTCAATCATAACTTCATCGATGGCATCCGTTATCCGCCCTACTACGCCTGTCAACCACGTCGTGCTGGAGGCAACGCCCAGTAAAAAGGCTGCGGCTGCTCTGCAGGCTATATCCCTTGAGTCACCCATCAAGACCGTCACCAAACCCACCTCTGTCATCGACGATGCTCGTCGTTCTCTTTCGCCAGACTCTGTGATCGAAAAAGATGAACATCAAGAGTCGGATCTTCGTAAACGATTCGTTGGTGACATTGATTTTCCAGAGAGTGCGTTAATCAGACTTTATGTCGCCCGTTGACTCCCAACTCACGGCTCCTGTAGGTCAGGAGCCACTCCTCATGGAGTCTAAGCGTCGTTTCGTTCTTTTCCCTATTCAGTATCATGAGGTCAGCCTTTCTCCTATTGCTTACTGGCATGGGACTCACGGTCGGCAAAGATCTGGCAAATGTACAAGAAGGCTGAAGCCTCATTCTGGACGGCAGAGGAGGTGGACCTTTCCAAGGACCTTCATGATTGGAACAATCGCCTCAACGACAACGAACGTCACTTTATTTCGCATGTCCTGGCCTTCTTCGCCGCTTCCGACGGTATTGTCAACGAGAACCTTGTCGAGCGTTTCTCGAATGAAGTCCAAGCCGCGGAGGCGCGTTGCTTCTACGGCTTCCAGATCATGATGGAAAACATACATTCGGAGACCTACTCCCTCCTCATCGACACCTATATCAAAGACCCGGCGCAGCGAGAGTATCTTTTCGATGCCGTTGAGACAATACCCTGTATCAAGAAGAAAGCTGACTGGGCCCTCACATGGATCTCGGATCGTCAGTCAACGTTTGCGGAGCGTCTTATTGCCTTTGCGGCCGTCGAGGGCATCTTTTTCTCTGGTTCATTTGCATCAATCTTCTGGCTCAAGAAGCGCGGGCTTATGCCAGGCCTTACCTTCTCCAACGAGCTTATTAGTCGTGATGAGGGCATGCACACCGATTTTGCTTGCTTGCTCTTTTCTCATCTCAAGAGGCGACCCCACCCTGACACTGTCAACGAGATTATTACCCAAGCTGTCGCTATTGAACAGGAATTCTTAACTGGTAGGTCGACATCGATTGGTTGCCGACTCGCTCGTTAAATTCATCTTCAGATGCCCTTCCCGTCGGACTCATCGGCATGAACGCCGAGTTAATGTGCCAGTACATTGAGTTTGTTGCGGACCGCCTACTTGTAGCCCTTGGTTGTCCCAAGCACTATAACTCGACGAATCCATTCGACTTCATGGACATGATCTCGCTTCAAGGGAAGACGAACTTCTTTGAGAAGCGTGTGTCCGATTACTCGAAGGCCAACGTCAAGATGACGTCGACTCCTGCAACGGCCACCGCGCCTTCGAACGAGAAGCTATTGTAAGTTCCTAATACGCCATTTCTTCAAACGTAGGTCTAATAGATTGCCCATAGTAGTATCAACGAGGACTTTTGAGTCATTGCTTCGGTGGCTAGGCCCTCTTATATCATTGACGCTGTTACCCTACGCATTTGATGCTCACACTCTCTTGTGGGCTAGACATGTTTGTATACCTGTACTTGTAAGCCTAGCAGGACTCGCTATAATTTAATGTATCAGCAAATTCATACCTCGGTTACCCCACACTTGAGTCCACACGATCATATGGGTACAAGTTGTGAGGACTCCGCGCCAAGATGAGGAAAGGCAGCATGGTCTGTATATGATTCTATGCAGTAACGGATTAAATGGGCAAGCGATAGGTACTACATAGTTAAATCCAAGTGGGAATGGGCCGCGCTGGAAGATGACTGCCTGAACCAGGTAACAAGGAACGTAGACGAATATCCTATCAGTCACTCCTGGTGTTTGGATTCTTTGGTACACCTTGCGGGTACCTCGCCATCAACGTGATAACTTCGAGAGGAGCTGAAAGGTCAAGGACGGACTAATCCGCCAGCCGCACTCAACGGTCTTTCCGCGACTCTGAAACCTTCCTAGCCTCCTGTTCTGCCCGGTCCTCGCGCAGAGAGGAGACTATGTATGCAACCAGAACGACATTCGCGGCCACGACTGCGGTGATGGCTGCAAAGGTCGAGTCGCCTAGAATGCAGAGGGTGAGGAGAGGGAGAGTCATAAGGGTGGATGATCTGTAAAGGCGCACCATTCCATATGTACTTCTCTGATGCGAAATACGAAGTAATCGGGACGATAGCGAGAGACAGACTGAAGATGACGAGCTTGAGAAGTACTCCCTTGCTGTGAATGGACCAGTTAAGGATGTGAGGAACGCAAATGCTGGATTGCTTCTTACCCATCTTCAATGGTCTGCCCAGAAGTCTGTGCAGAAACACCCTGTGCACTCATTCTCCACCAAACACGTGTTCTGGGTTTCGTCGTGGTGGTGGTGGACTGAGGGCGTCGGGCGGGCCATGCCGAATGAGCACGGGGGCAGGGGACAGCAGCGCCAAGTCGCGACCTCATCTAAGTCATGCGCTCAACACTGGTACTTTCTGAGCCAGCGTCGAGGTCAAACCTCAAGGCACGCACACGGGCGGACTACAAGTATTTTCTTTCGTATAGAACACGATGGTTAGTCTCAGCCGTCATGGAACCACGGATAATTCAAACAATATAGTGTTTCAGGAGCGACAACGACCAGTATTCACACATCAATAACGCGGTGTATTACCACCTCTTCGACTCGGTCATAAACGCGTACCTCATCGCCCACTGCGACCTCCCCCAGGAAACTTCAGATTCCATTGGCCGCAGGCTAGTCGTTTCGTCCCACTCTCAATTCTTTTCTCCGCTCTCATTTCCCGACGTGCTGGACCTCGGCCTTCGGGTAAATCATGTGGGGAAAAGCTCTATCACATATGAAGTAGGGGTGTTTCGAGAGGGCAGCGCCGAGCTAGCGGTGGTAGGGGGTTACACGCATGTGTTCATCGACACCGTGAGCAGGAAGCCCTCTCAAATGAGGGATCGCACGAGGGAAGGTTTGCAGAAATTGTACGTAGAGCCCAGTAACAGCCAGCCGGAATCAAAGTTGTGATGACTTGGTATACTATTAGTACCGTACCTTACCGTGTATGCCTCCGCGTGGGCCTCAAACACCTCCCGATAGTCACCACCCCTGTTATCCCCGCCTCCGCCACTTTTTCCCCTTGACGCGCCCTGGTCGCTGTCACTACCGCGAAACCACTGGCATTGTCTTTAACGTCCCGTCCACTGCGGGCACTCCACACCTCGCGCCGACCCCCTCATTCCCGCACTGCGCAATTCTTGCAGCGGCTCCAGTCATGGCGGCCAACTCCGAGAAAAGGGATGGTTCTCCAAAGCCGTCCCGTAACCGATGGTTTAGGAAGGCATTGCTAGATGTCGCGTCATCGGAATGGGACATCCTCGCCTTCTCTACTGCATTCAAGTTGCTCCTGTTTCCCACATAGTGAGTCTAGCTTCCCCTGGGAGGAGAGGTACTGGCCCTTGCACGCTTTCACCAAATTACTTTAGTCGATCCACGGATTTCGAAGTGCACCGCAACTGGCTTGCAATAACGCATTCACTCCCGATCTCGCAATGGTACCATGATGTACGCTGTGCGTTGCATTTGACAGGAGTGGTCATCACTTACTATTCCCGTTTGATCAAAAGACCACGTCAGAATGGAGTAAGTGCCTTCGATGTTGTTCCTAAGTGCTTCTCATTGACAACGTCTTCAGCATTGGACTATCCTCCCTTCTTTGCGTATTTCGAGAAAGTACTGTCCATCCCAGCCTCCTTTATTGACCCACGAATTGTGAACCTTAACAACCTCAACTATTCCGCCTGGAGCGTCATTGCGTACCAAAGGACAACTGTCATCCTGACCGAACTAGTCCTGGCGGCAGTTCTACTGAGGTAAAGTGGGTCCGTACCGAGCGTATCCCTTACTGACATCCTATCGTCAGGTTTGTTCGTGGAGTGCCAGATCCTAACACCCAGCGACTCGTATCCGCATCTCTCTTCTTGCATCCTGGGTTCCTGATTGTGGATCACATCCACTTTCAATATAACGGGTTCCTGTTTGGTATTCTGCTTCTTTCTATCCTCCAAGCTCGTCATGTAATTGCTGTCACCCACTAAGCGAAGCTCGTCTCACCTGGATTCTCTTAGGGAAATCTTCTGGCAAGCGGTTTCTTTTTCGCGGTCCTGCTGAATTTCAAGCATATCTATATGTATCTCGCTGTTCGCTCTTCCACCCTCCCTAGCTGTAATCCTTTCTGACTTGAATCCCTTCTAGCCAGCCTATTTTGTTTATCTACTCCGAGCCTTCTGTATGTCCCCGCAGGGTAGCATACTCCCTGGCAGATTCCTCGCACTCGCAAATGTTGTGATCTTGGTTTTCATCGCGTCGCTGGGTCCCTTCCTCCTCATGGGACAAATTCCACAACTGCTATCTCGACTTTTCCCATTCACACGCGGCCTAAATCATGCATACTGGGCGCCCAACGCCTGGGCACTCCTCACGGCAGCCGACCGAGTTCTCTTACAATGTCAGTCGATGCATGCGACCTTTCTCGGCTTTGGCCGTTGATATTCTGAGTTCGACTTGTTTTAGATGCGAAACGGTTCGGGCCCAGCTTTTCCGTCGATGCTTCTGGCGTGTCGTCCTCATCGAGGGGATTGGTCGGAGATACTTCTTTTGCAGTTCTCCCAAATGTCAAACCAATTCACACATTCCTCATCACCATCATCTTCCAGAGCGTTTTCCTTGTCAAGCTATGGCGAACCCCAACATACAGATCATTCCTCACCGCACTGACGTTATGCGGATATACCTCATTCATGTTTGGGTGGCATGTACATGAGAAGGCCGTCCTTCTCGTCCTTGTCCCGCTGAGGTAGGTATAACCACCCGTTCTAGCTTATAGACTTCGACGTTGATGTGACACAGTTTGCTGGCGGCTGAGAATTATGCCTATTTCCGCACCTTCATGATTGCGAGCACTGCCGGCGTTGTATCTCTCTTCCCCCTACTATTTACACCTGCCGGTACGCTTGTCCTCTCAGCGTTCGATCCTGTCAAGCTGATTTCAACGAAGAGCAAATTATCGAGGTTGTGTATTCGCTTTTGTGGGCGATCGTGGTCTTTGGGCCTCTACAACAGCGACTATACGAGTCAGTCATCCTAGGTTCCTGCTTTAGCCAGAGCTGACCATTGTGTAGATTTCCCCGGTCACTCCCCGCAGTGATCGTAGGCGCTCTGGAGACAATGTACTTATGGGGGTTCCTTCTTTTGGAAATGGTGGTCACGCTCTGTCCTGTGATAGCAAAGGCCGTGGCTCACGAGCCAGAGAAGTGGGAGTTCCTTCCCCTCATGCTTACCAGCTTATACTGTGCTCTTGGGCTCGTTTGGGCTTATACTCGTCTGTCTTTCTTGTATATCGCATCGAAATAGTATACATCGCTGTTACACATGGAATCACTTTTTTGAAATATGTACGACTACGGGACATCAGGCACTCATGGAGGCATGTAAGATCTGAGGGCTTACCATCCTCATCTTCTAATATATGCTCCAACCCAACCTTCTGTCCGCGGGCATGCTTTGCACTCGAACCCCAGACTATTGCACTGAATGAGGGGTTCAGCATCTCGGACGGATCGAGGGATTTTCGGAAAACCTCACTACTTCAGCTGTTTTGCAATCTCTTTGTGAATAGCATTGCAAAAGTCTTCCACGGTGCACTTCCCACGCTTCAGCACCACCGGGGCAGAGTAGTCCGGCGCCTGGCCTCTTGGTTTGGTGTACACACGGACCAAATCAAGTGCCTCCCACATTTTGTTGATGAGCTCGTCGACGTTGAGCCATTCGTTGGAGGATATGGGGACACTGTTCGGGATCTTGTACAGAAGGTCAAGTTCTTCGATTGAAATCGCATCTATCTTGTTCAAGACCTTTACAAGAGTCAGGTAAATCCGCCCTAGAAGTGGGTCCAGTCTCACGTAGATTGCTGGCACATAGACCCTAGAGAGGGGCAACTGTGAAAATATATGGCCGAGCGACCCGAGGAATCCGTACCTGTTGCCTTCGATCACATCAACCAGATCATCCGCCGTCGCTCCGGGTTGGCGGATCGCGACATCAACGTTGTTGATTCTATACTCGCTGCATATTGCGTGAATCTCTTCGTGGTCTATGTTTGTCAGAGGCACGGTGCTCGTTATGGCTATTCCACCCTTGTCTTTCTTCCGCACGACTATCGCTGGCGGTTTCTTGTTAAGCCGAATGCCGAAGCCCTCCAGCTCGGTCTCAATGATCTTCTTGTCCCCAAGAGGCTTGAGAACATCCAAGATGATGAATATGAGGTTGCATGTCCGCGCGACTAGGGTATGCGACTATGATGAGCAACAACTACGAGTCAAGCGCAGTTATGTGACTACACCTGCGATGACTATCAAACAAAATATAAGATATATGCTACGAAGATACGCCACTGATTCTCATACGTACCTTGTCGACCTCTCCCTCGGCCATCGTTCGCACCTTCGATGATGCCGGCTGAGAAGGGATTGAGACTAGGTATGTGTCTGATGCCGAGGGGGAAACAAGCTTACGAAGGTCAAGAATTTGTATTGGGGCACCATGCACCTTCAATGTTCCTGGGACCGTAGTGAGTGTTGTGAAGTCGATTGCTGAGACTTCGGAATGGGTGCCGGTCAACTTCGACATTAATGTGGACTAGAAACGCCAACAACATTCAGATCTCTGTATTGAATAGTTCTCGGTTTTGATTTCTCACCTTTCCGACGGATGGAAAGCCGACGAATCCAACCGAGGCTACCCCGGTTCGCGCAACATCAAAGCCCACCCCACCGCCACCACCGCCGCCACCACCGCCCGACGGTGAGGAGATAAGCTCGCGTCGAAGTTTTGCGAGTTTCGCCTTGAGCTGCCCTATATGATAGCTCGTGGCTTTATTCTTTTGGGCTTCATGGCGTCTGGTGTGAGGACAGGATGCGGATCACTTTATGAGGACGACGCACTTCTAGCCTTGAAAAAGGTGAGGGTGTGAGAGTATTAGGGTGCATATAGGGCATACCATCTCATCTTCTATTTCCTGTTCAAAGATGTCAGTACATCGGGGAATACACAATGGAGAGGATGCTGTGGTCTTACTTTTATCTTTTGTACGGTGGTCATGATGATGATTCTCGAAAAGGCAAGTGGGTTGTCCCTTGGCAACAATCAACCTTTTCTTACCTTGTGCTCTGACTCTCATCTCCATCCGGTCCCAGTCAATTGTCACTCCTTCGTCGTTGTCCACTGTCTTTTATGCGACTGGCAGGTCTCGTCGCTCCACTACAACTCGTCTGAACCCACCCAGAACCCATTCCTTATATTCCTTACCACGTTGCACTTCGGTGTCACTGCATCTTACCGTTATGTGTGGAGGTCCCGCTTGGAAGCGCGAAATCGTACCAGATCACAAGGTCTGTACACACTCTTTTGACAAAATTCCCGATCTGACGGCATTCGACGCGTCGATAGTTCGACTTCGTCGATACTCGAGAGTTCACAGACAATGGTTTCCTGATGCGCATGAAGTATGTGTCGTTTATTATTTCTGGTCCGCAGCCTTTCATGTTGGGCTCCTCTTATCGATCCATGGTTGTGTGCGGACATGACCTTACCGTCTGACAAATAATCTGTCTGAAAGGTATCTCTGGGTGTACATCCTCGTCCTCAAGTCATTCCTCGTCTACGTCGCCGATATCTTCACTGCTGTGACCATGTTAAGCACGAGGAGCTGGGCCAACCAAATCTTTCAGAATTGCAAACAACTCTCGGGCTGTGTCGCGATTCCTTTCGCTGTTGGCCGATGGTTATTCGTTGGCTGTATCATCTTCTCCTTCCTCCTCGTACGCAACATCCCTGTCATTGTCAACTTCGTGAACCTGACATATATACCCCGTAAAGCTTGCTTATGAGGGGCGGAAAACCAAGAGGATCATAGCAAGTCGGGACATATCATACGCCTTCACAAATGTCATGGCGAACAATTACTATTCTCTTCGTAAGAATCCTTGCATGTTCGTCAACTTATACTCAGTCGATATACCACGCGTAGGCTCATACGACCATTTCTGTTTCTTCGACCATATCCAACAATCGACGAAGATGTCGGATGATTTCGCTTTCTTCATCTTCTTCACCTTTAAGAGTAAGAACACCCTAATTTCGTTTGTAAAAATCTCACACTCTGCTATAGGTTGGAAGCGTTTGTTTTTCGCTGATGGTCCTCGTCAAGTTATCAACGCCCTGACTCTGTTTGCCATCTATTTGGCGAAAAAGGACAGTACACCTTGGTACAACTTGAAGAAATATTTCGCTGGGAACAATTTGATCACAACCGCACTCACGATCTCTACCCTCTTCACCGTCCTCATCTTCGCCGGCTCCCTTCTCTTGCTCATAATTGCGGCTGTAGGCTACGTCCCACTCCTCTGTTATATCAAGGGGAATTTGAAGGTGGGCTCTCTATCATCTCTGCTTGGTATACGCTGACATTTCTTCGCAAGGAATATTGCTGTCACAAGGTTGATAAGGTGAAGCCGCACTTTTCGTTAATGTTATCTTCATCTCATCCCACCCCAGCGTATTTCCGAGATCATCAGGCGTCGTAACAAAGAGCGCACCGCCAAGGCCATGGCCCTAGCCAAGAAGGAAGCAATGGGCGACTTCTCTCATCTCAAAAACAAGAAGGGGCAGTTCGTTCAGCAACCCCTTCCGCAGCCAACTCTCCCAAATATTTCGATCGATGACGAGCTAAGCGATATTGCATCACTACATAAACGCGCAGGCACCCCAAGTATCAACCACACTGGCATGGGCGATAGGTACTATGCCACCGACGCAAAAGCTTCTTACGACCACCCGATGCCTGCGCCTTACGCCCATTCTCAAGATCCAACGGCCTATACTCAGTCCAATCCCTCAATCTCTATTCCAGATGAGGGCCAGTACTACGAGGACGATTATGGTAGTACTGCGCATTTGGCACTGGCCACAGAAACTCATGGCCCGGATCGCCACAATTACCCCGAACATTACCATGGATCTCAGGGCTATGTTGTCGATCCGCATGATGTCTACACTGGACACGCTGCCAACGGCCAGTACGAACATGGGTCAGGGCGACACCTATACAATCCATCGCATGATGTCGGCATAGCTTTTGACACCTCGGGATACACCGACCATCGGACCGGGAATTCGCGGTATGATGCTGGACAGTTTCATGCCGTGTAGCACATCTAAATCGGACTCGTCTGTATTATAACATCACGCATCCACGCAACCGTTTCTATTGGTTATGACATGCATGACGGTTCTTCGGGTCTTATTTTACTTCATTGAAGTCTTCTTGTTCATTCTTTAGCTCTAGTCCTTTTACATCTAATTTATCTAGAGCACCGAGAAATTCCACCGATGAAGCAATGATGTGTTGTGACGAATGGACCTCGCAAAACTCCACTACAACCACTTACATCACCGTTTCGTGTAGCGGAAGAAGCGAGACGCAGCTGGTGTTACAATCAGTGGTGGCAAGCGATGTGGGACATATCATGAGCACCAGCTTACCAATAGTGCCGACGAAATTCAAACCTTCGGAAATTGTACAGTCATTCTGCTGACTTAGCAAAACAAAGCAAAATATCACTTACTAAAGAAGGCGAAGATGATCCAAATATCCTTCCAACGATTTTCATAGAACATATTCAGCGGCGTTAGATATTCATCGCCGACCTATTAGTGTGACAGTTTGGTCGAATTGCGTTTAGATACCGCAGATTCCAGGCCAAGCTTACCTTGTACCGACAATACCTGCAAGCTTGAGTGTCGCTAGGATTTTCTACATACCCTCCGAATGCGTCAACGAAATCGTTAGCCCATGTGGCACAGGATTGACTGGATGGAGGGTTGAAAACGGCGAATTCGTCCGGCTTGCATCGTATTTGTAACCCACTAAACATAAGGTAAACTGTGAGCAATACTGCCGACTGGTAGACCTTAACGCACTGGAGCTCAGTAGATAGCATGGCGTTTAGCATTCGCGTGAACGGGTTGAGTTGGTACACCCACACCCTCCAGGTGTGAGCTAAATTTGGATATGGAATAATTACACCGCCTGATCAAAAGGTGAGATTCCGCATGAAGTCGACCGCAAAGGTCGAAAATATACGAACAGAAAGTGGTCAAAATGACCATGAGAAACGGGTCGAACAAGACACCCACTTGAACTGACGGCGTAATTGCTGCGACAAGTTGTCCCAAAGATACGCCGAACAGCTCCACGAAAATGATGACCACCAACTGCAACCCAGTTCCACTCAGCCCTGCTGAACCTTGACCGAAACCTTGAGCGTAAATCTGCAGTTCTGAATTAGTAACAATAAGTAGTGGTTCTTGGACCTCAATACCATGATTATCCAATAAGCCATTGCGCTAAGGATGCTATGCGGCAGTTCGCCGAGCAGTTGGGCGATGGTGAAGACCTCGGGTGAATACATGCCGCTGGAAAATTCTGTGCGTATATCACTGAGTGGGAATTGTGCCTGGACAACGCAAACGCGACTTGCCCCGAGTGAATATCCCTGAGAACATGAATCAAGCCTTTTCTGGGTACACAGTGCTGAGAGTGATTGAAAACCCACCTCTATTGGTCATGAATACTGGCAGGATTTGATTCAGTAGGAAGGAGGGGAGAACCGAGACCCAAAATCTACCATCGAAGGAATCAGCAACGACGAGTGGACAAATACTATCGGACAGTACATTGAGAACACGCGGTATTGAAGGTCTCTTTGACTCTTTCCGAGATGAAGGAAGACAAGCGATGCGAATAACGAGGTGAAAATGTGCAAGACGAGACGCGTGAAAATGTAGCCCGGAGAACGCCATAGAGTAACGAAACTTCGCTTCGTGACAACAGTCAGTTGGTAGAGAAACGGTGTCGCGTCTGTCTTGCGTCAGAGGTCACCTCTTCGAATGCCATCTGGCCCACTCACATTTTGACGCCATTTTGTTTTTGCCGAACGTGGCAGAGCACTTTAGCTGACGTATCTCTTCCTTGACAAGCTGGAACTCCGGCGAGTCTAGCCAGATGTCTTTCCAGTCGCGATGTCCGATTCGTGGTGACGTGCCTGCGCCAATGGCGTCCAACATGTACTCGGCGGGATTCGCCTCCTGGGGACATACTGCACCATGGCGGGCAAAATATTCTCGTACAACACACGAGTCTGGTCCGATGTCGCCAAAGTAGACGGTATGCCCGCCATTCTCCAGGAGAAGTAGGCGGTCAAAGCTTTCGAAAAGCAGAGAAGACGGCTGGTGTATTGTGCAGAGAATGGCTTGACCTTGGTCGGCAAGTCTTCGCAGGACACGGATTAGATCCCGGGCACTTTGCGCGTCCAAACCCGACGTAGGTTCGTCCACGAACAAAAGGAGCCCCGGCTTGCTGGCCAGCTCAACACCGATCGTGAGGCGCTTTCTCACCTCGATATCGAGGTTTTGGACAATGGCATCAGCAAATTCGTGCAGCTCCAAAAGTTCTATCATCTCTTCGACATAGGCGTCCTTCTCTTCTCTCGGAACATAAAATGGCTGGCGCAAGTATGCCGAAAAGCGCATGGCCTCGCGCACTGTCGCGGTTCCTTCGTGGACGTACATTTGCTCAGCGTATGCCGTAGATCGCGCGAAATCC
>Ga0137390_10000834_pt1 | contig 21957 bp, 22 predicted proteins | sample 15con2h24AmetaG_FD_104937 | JGI IMG/M metagenome (GOLD analysis project Ga0137390, IMG submission 104937) | Vadose zone soil microbial communities from Angelo Coast Range Reserve, California, USA - 15con2h2.4A metaG | ecosystem: Environmental > Terrestrial > Soil > Vadose zone > Saprolite... | reverse complement strand
GGTGCAAGGCGTGCTCCAAGCCGCGATTGGCTGGTGGTACGCGAATAATCTGCTGTTTCTCTGGCTCGGGGCGATCGCCCTTGGCACGGCCTATTACATGATCCCCAAAGTGATCGGCCGGCCGGTTTACAGTTATCATCTCGCCACAATCGGCTTTTGGACATATGCGCTTTTCTCGAGCTGGACCGGGATGCAACACCTGGTGGATGGACCATTTCCCGCGTGGATGGTCACCGCCAGCATTGCGGCAACAATTCTTACCATCATCCCTGTCGTCACGGTCGGATTAAATCATCACATGACGATGCAAGGTTATTTTCCGGTTATGCGCTACAGCCCGACGCTACGCTTCACGGTTTTCGGCGCAATGTCGTACACAGTTTTTAGCATTGTCGGGATTCTCATCTCACTGCGCACAGTCGCCCGTTACGTGCACTTCACGGAAGCGAGTATCGCCTATTCGCACCTGGGTCTTTATGCATTTTTCACCATGGTGATGTTCGGTTCCATGTATTACATCGTACCGCGATTGGTCGGGCGCGAATGGCGTTACGCCACTCTGATCAAACTCCATTTCTGGGCTTCGGCGTATGGCATCGGTTTGATGACGCTGATGCTCCTGGTGGGCGGTTACGTGCAGGGCGTGAGCGCCAATGACCCTTCTCTGCCCTACATCGAAAGCACGCAAAGCGTTCTGCCTTATCTGCGAGGACGTACTTTAGCCGCGCTTTTGCTTACGGCGTCGCATTTTATTTTCGCGTTCCATTTCGGATTGATGCTCTTCGGATTGGGTCGCACTTCGAGCGTCCCGACATTTTTGAATCCGGTAGAGGCGGAAGGTTCTGAAACGCATTTATGAAAGGATTGCTCCCGCTTTTTATCGGACTTTTTGGAACATTCGCGTTCTCCTGGCTCGGGCTAACCGTCATCCCGAACTTGCAGATCGGTAGTCTCGATCCGCAATCAGACGAAGAAGGCACCGACGTCTATCCCTTGCCAAAATCGGGAATGGTCGAACGCGGGCGTCGCATTTACGCGGCGAATGGCTGCATTTATTGCCACAGTCAACAAATCCGCCCCGATTACGCTGCGTACGATATTGACCGCAAATGGGGCGAGCGTCGCAGCGCGCCCCGCGATTATATCTTCGATCGTCCAGTGCAGTTAGGAAAAGAACGCATGGGACCAGATCTCGCGAACGTCGGTAAGCGCGCGCCGGCTGAAGAAGAAAAGGCGCCAGCCACAGTGGGCGCTTCAGTGTCGCCTCCAGCTGGTGCAGCTGCACCGCCTGCCGGAGCTGGTTCGCCGCCACCTGCGACGTCGCCTGCAGCTGCCTCGTCAGCCGTCGCGACAGCGAATGCCTCGCCAGCGGCTTCGCCTCCGCCATCTGCAACCCGCGAGCCAATGCCGTATTCGGCCACTTGGCACCATCGACATCTTTATTCGCCACGCAGCATCAACGACGACTCCAACATGCCGGCCTACCGTTTTCTTTATGAAAAACATCTCATCGGCGACGAACGCTCCGCCGACGCGTTGCAGCTCACTGGCTCTGATGCGCCGCCCGCTGGTTCGGAAATCGTTCCGACCTATGATGCGAAATGTCTCGTTGCGTACTTGATGTCTCTCGATCAATCCCACCCGCTCAACGAAGTGAAAACGGCTGCTGCGGCAGCGTCGCCCGCCGCCTCCCCGGCAGCAGCGAAGGGAGCAAAATGAACGAGAAACCCTCAGATCCCTCACCGCTTACGCGCCAGGGAATGGACTATGGCGAGACCGCCGATGTGCAAGAGGTGCATGCCGCCATTCAACGCGAAAAACGCGAGCCACGCGTCGGCCTTGAACCGCTCTCCATCTGGTTAATCGCCGTTTACGGGCTTGCGATCTTTTTCGGCGGCGCGTATCTCGGGCGTTATTCCGGGAACTTTAGCGGCAATGGACTTGATCCACTAGGCGGTCCGCCGCCAACAAAAAAAATGGCGGCGGGTGGTGGTCCCGCCGGCGGTGAGCAGGCTGCCGTGTTAACGCCGCACGATCGCGGGAAAAAGATTTTCGCCGCGAACTGCCAGACCTGTCATCAAGCGAACGGTCTCGGCGTGCCCGGTCAATATCCTCCGCTGGCTGGTTCGGAGTTTACAACCGGCGGTTCGCAGCGGCCGGCCATGATTGTGCTCAAGGGGTTGCAAGGTCCAGTCACCGTCAAAGGCCAAAAATTTGGGACCGCAGTGATGCAACCATGGGATAAAACACTGACCGACCAAAAAATTGCCGACGTTCTCACTTACGAACGCAGTGAGTGGGGAAACAACGGAAGCGCGGTAACGGCCGAACAAATTGCCGCCCTGCGCAAACACCTAGCCAATCATCCAGAGTCTTTTACTGAACCCGACATATTGGCCGTGCCGGCCGACGCTGAGCTTCCCGGCGGTGAAGCAGCGCCGCCTAAACCGGGCGAAGCGGCAAAACCTGCCGCTTCCCCGAAAGGATAGCGCCAGCGGCTGGCGGAGAAACCTCTATCATTCCAAGCACCAAGCAGCCGGCACGGCTACCGCTGCAGCTACAGCAACGCTTCCGCAATTAGTTCGGCCATGTGCTTCGGATGCGTATTGCTAAGATCGACAATTTGATGCCGGCAACTTGTGCCGGATGCGACAACTACATCGGGGCGCTGATTGTCGATCTTGCCAAGGAAATCGGCAGCTACCCGAACTGAAAGATCGTATTTCTCGGCAAGCGCGCCGAATGCCCCTGCCATTCCGCAGCAAGCAGTGTCGAGCAATTTCGCTTTTCTTCCTGGCAACCGCTCTACCAGCCGCTCCATAAACGCCGGATTCATCAGCGACTTGGCGTGGCAATGCGCGTGTATTACGACGTTCGTTTGTCGGTCTTGTTGATCTTTAAACCGCAAGGCATCAGGCTCCCGTTCGAGCAAATCGTCGACGAACTTCTCAAAGAGAAAACAACGCATCGCGACTTTCTGCGCATTCTCGATTTTCAGTTCGCGATAATCGTCCACAAACATCGACCAGCACGATGGCTCGAGAAAAATGATGGGTATTGATTCGTCGGTAGCGTTCGCAAGATCGACATTGTGTTGTCCCATTTTCGCTGCCGGATCGAGATTTCCCTGACTAAACGCTGGTCGCCCACAACATTTACGATCCTTGAGCAACTCGACTTTGAAGCCGAGCCCTTCGAGCACTTGCATCGCTGCGATACCGATGTGCGGCTCGTGATATCGCACAAACGTGTCGTCCCAAAGAATGACTTTGCCGCGTGCCTTGTAGTCGCGGGCGCTGATCGCGGCGGCCCTGTGTGTGTCGAACCAGCGATCGAATCGTTCGCCCGCATAATGTGGCAACGAGCGCTTCGCCGAAATGCCAAATGCCGTCTCCATCAATCTGCGAGCCGGTGCAAGATCGACAATCGAATTTGCCAATCGCGGGGTCATGCATCCGATTCGGCCTAACAGATCGACCGAGCTGAAGATTCGTTCACGCAAAGGCAAACCGTCGCGTCGATGGCGCGCGTAGAGCATTTCTGCCTTCAGGAGTGCAAGATTTACGTTCGACGGACACTCTGGCGTGCAACCTTTGCAAGAGAGACAATTGCTCAGCGCAGCGTCGAGCTCGGCTGAGCGGAGTGGATCTTTGGAGTGCGCGGACACGTCCGCGCTTTTGAAAGCGGTCCGGCAGCTGCCGGATTGCCGCACTCCAAACCGCAATTCCAGCGCCGCCCGAATGATGTTGGCACGACCGCGCGTGGACATGATTTCGTCACCGGTCGCCATGAACGTCGGGCACATGACGCCGGTATCTTTGCGGCAACCGCCACAACCGTTGCATTGCTCGAGATTGCCGATGAATGAGCCGTCCTTGAATGCAAATGCGAGGCGCGGCTCAAACGGCAACTTGATTGGCCGCTCAAAATTGTCGCGCATCTGATTGTCAATCTTGTGCCGGCCGTCGCTGAAAATTTTTCCCGGATTGAAAATGTTTTTCGGATCGAATGTCCGCTTGATCTCGCGCATCAAACCGAGCAGCTCGTCGCCCAATTGTTCGCGCATGTATTCCGTCCGCGCGATGCCGACACCGTGCTCGGCCGAAAACGAACCTTTGAATTGCCTAACGAGTGCCGAAGTTTGATCGGCGACCTGGCGAAATTTTTTCAAATCGGCAGCATCGTGAAGATCGAGGACGGGCCGCACATGCAGAAGTCCGCTCGCGGCATGACCGTAGTAACTCGCTTCCACCCCGAGCGGTTTCATGATCGATTGCAAACCGGCGACGTAAGCGGGCAGTTGCGCCGGACGAACCGCCGCATCCTCGATAAACGCGACCGGTTTGGCTGCGCCGACGCAGCCGGTCAAAAGTGAGAGGCCCGCTTTGCGTACCGACCAGACGAGATTCATCTCGTGCGGGTCCGTTAGGATTTTTGTGCGCAATCCGAGTCGTCGAGGTTGCAAGAGCGACAGTCGTTCGGCGACATCCTCATAAAACTCGACGAGCAGGATCGATTCGCACGGCTCCGAATCGAGCTCAAGGAGATCGCGGGCGGCTTGGAAGTGAAGCTGCCCCTTGGTTTGATCAAGCAACGGCCGGTCAATGTGCTCGATGGCGGCCGGTTCAAGATCGAGAAGCTCAACCGTCGCTTGCATCGCGTCGGCGACGGACGCGAAGAAAATCAGGCCGAGGCCTTTCTCACGGGGCAGATGCGAAATCTTGAGTTCGGCGGAGAAAATGGCGGCAAGCGTTCCCTCGCTGCCAGCCAGGATCTCGTTGAGATTATTTGGCGTACGCGAGAATCGTTCGATCCCGTAACCAGGCCAGCGTTTCATCAGCCCAGGGGGCCAGCGTTCAGCCATTTCGGCGCCAGATGTGCAAATGAGATTATTGATCTTGTCGCGTTCCTCGCCTAGCGAATTAAACGCTGGACCGATGTTCACAATGCGTCCATCCGCAAGGACGATTTCAGTCGAGAGAACGTGCTCAGCTGTGGTTCCGTAAACTGGGACATGTGCGCCGGAAGAATTATTCGCGATCATTCCGCCGAGCGTGGCCCGCGAGCTCGTCGCCACGTCCGGGCCGAAACAGAATCCATGAGGCTTGAGAAAGGAATTGAGCCGATCCAGCACGACGCCGGCGCCGACGCGCACGCTACGCTTGTCGATACTGAAATTGTCGATCTGGCGATTGTGCCGCGAAAAATCGACGATTAATCCATCGCCGATGGCGTTTCCAACCAGGCTTGTGCCCGCGCCGCGCGGCGTAACCGAAATGTTTTGATCGGCCGCCGCACGAATGACCACGCTGGCTTCTTGCGCATTGCGCGGGAAGGCCACTCCGAGCGGCTCGATTTGATAAATCGACGCATCGGTGGCGTAGAGCTGACGGGTGAGATTGTCGAAGCGCACCTCGCAACCGGCCGCCGCGATTCTTTCTTGCTGCGCCGTGGTCATTCCGAGTGCAAGAAGATAACTAGAGTAGCGGAATTTGCGCATCCGCTTGCACGCTGTCGGTGAATCGAACCCCCAGGCCGATGAGGCGGACAGGTTTTCCAGTACGCCCAAACGCCTCCGCGAGGAGCGCATGGAAATCCGGCAGGCTTGGCGCGAGTCCGGCTCGCTCCGCGGTCGTGCGCGAGAAATCGTTAAATTTCAATTTCACAAAAATCTTCCTGATTGCTCGAGTTGTTTCTTTTTGAGCGAGATCGGCCATGAGATCAGTAAACAATTCCTTGAGCCGTTCTTCGCATTGCTCGAGGGTCGTCAGATCGATTGAGAACGTTTCTTCGGTGCTGAGCGATTTCCGTAAGCGATCCGGTTCGACCGACCGGTGGTCGATGCCCCGACAGAGATCGTAAAGCTCGAGGCCGAATCTGCCGAAAAGATCGACAAGTTCTGGGCGAGAGAAGCGTTGCAGCTCATCGCACGTTTTGACGCCGAGTTCTTCCAGTTTTCGCTCGGTTTTCTCACCGATTCCCCAGATTTTGCGCACGGGCAATTTCATCATGAAGGCCGGCACGTGTTCCGGCGTTACCTCGAGTTGACCGTTGGGCTTGTTAATCTCGCTGGCGATTTTCGCGACCAGCTTGTTCGGACCGATTCCGGCCGACGACGTGAGCTTGGTTTTTTGGAAAATTATGTCGCGTATCTCTTGGGCAAGCAGGTCGGGCTCTGCTGGATGCGCGGTTACATCGAGATAAGCTTCATCGAGCGAGAGCGGCTCAACCAACGGCGTGAAGCGGCGTAAAATTCCCCTGATGACGGCGGCCTCGCGCCGGTAGACATCGAAGCGCGTCGGGAGTACGATCAGATTCGGACAACGTTGCAGCGCCATAAACGTCGGCATGGCAGAACGCACGCCGAACTTGCGCGCTTCATAATTACACGTTGTCAGGACGCCGCGATTGCGCGTTCCGCCGACGCCCACCGGCTTGCCACGTAAGGACCGGCGATCCCGCACCTCAATGGCTGCATAGAAGCAATCCATATCGAGGTGAATAATTGCCCGCGGCTTGGAATTCTTCTCCACCGAGGCAATCTAGCGGCGGCGAAAGGAATTCTCATCTTCTGCCGAGCGATTTCCGACGCGTTCCGAGGCTGTTCCTGATTGACGAACAAAGCGAAAAAAATCTATTACTGAGGGGTATTAATTTCTGAAATGCCCCTAATTCCGAGCGAATCGCAGAGCTTCCCCGATCATTTCAGGCAGATGATCGCTGATATGAGAAATCCCCGGGAAAAGAAATTGGCGCCGCTGGTCCAGCAAGAAGCGCCGCCGTCGCCCCGCGAGAAAGGCTTTTTTCTGTTGATTCGAGAATTGCTGGCGGTGCTTGCGAAGAACGCTCGTCCGCCAACTGCCGCTGAGGAACCGCCGCACGAAGAAGGTTTTCCTCAATTAGGAATAGCGCTACGAGCAGCGCACGAAGGCGATGTTCCGTCGGCAGTCGAAAAACCGGAAGCGTCCGAACAGGAGAGCCCCCTTCTTGCGGCCGCCGAGCCACAGCCGCCGAGGGAAAGGAGTATCGCCACGCCAATCGCGGTGGCGCCGAAACTACCTTTCAGAAAAAGGGTCGTTCCGCCGAGTCTGAAGCGGAAAGCGCGCTGGAATGTACGCGCCGTGCGGACACAGCCGACCCCGGCAGCAACGAATGGGGCCTCAGAGATTAGTTCCGTTAACCTTCCGAATCAGAAAATGACTTCAAAGGCCTCTAGGAGACCAGCACCTCCACCCTGTTTTGTCCAGTCGGCTCCTCCTGCTCTCATTCAGGTGCTGCTCTCTTATGACGCCCAAGCGTCAGCGCCCAGACCTGAGGGTTCTACGACAGCGCCAGAGACGGATCCTGTTTCAACATTGGATTAAAAACACTAGCAGGTTGCAGTCGCACGTACTCGCGTGGTTAACATTTCTAAATGCCACAGGCGAAGATTGACGTCTGCCTGGCGAAGCAGAATTGCTTTTTCTCGAAATTTGCGGCATGACCGAACCCATCTTATGAAATCAAACGCCACGCGCGTTTTCATGGTGCGCCATGGCGCGACAGTACTGAGCGCGGAAGATCGATTTGCCGGTGCGACCGACGTTGAGCTGTCGGATGAGGGCCGCGAGCAAACGCGGCGCTTGGCCGAACGGTTGAGCCGCGAAAAGATCGTAGCTGTTTACGCCTCGCCGCTCGGACGCACGATAGAGACTGCGCAAATTCTCGCTGCGTCGCACCAGCTCGAAGTGCAGACACGCGACGGCCTGCGCGAGATTTCGCATGGCCGTTGGGAACAAATGACTCGCCGCGAAGTGGAAGAGAAATTTCCTGAGGAAGCTGCGGAATGGGAGAAGGATCCGTACACGTTCGCACCGCTCGGTGGCGAGAGCGGGCTAGCTGTGACCGCACGCGCGTTGCCGGCATTGGTCGAAATCGTGCGCGCGCATCCGGGCGATCATGTCCTTGTCGTTTCGCACAAAGGTACGATTCGATTATTGCTCAGCTCGCTGCTGGGTTTCGATCCGCGCCGTTATCGCGACAATCTGGATCAGAATCCCGCGGCGTTGAACATCGTTGATTTTAAAGATCCGTCGCGGGCCCGGCTCACCTTGTTCAACGACACCTCACATTACGACGAAGCGGGGCAGGCAATTCCGGAAATTCCGCGGGCGCGTTTGTCGAGATGGTGGAGCCTAGGCGGCAGCTAACGCTGCGGCGAAAACCTGCAAGATTTCGTGCTCGCTATCATTTCCGCTCCGCGGGTCCCGTCAACCTTCGCGCGGCAGATTACGGCGAAACGCACCCAGGCGAAAATTATTCGGCGATAAGATTTGAAGATTTATGTGAGATGCTGATTGAAGTGACAGCGCGCGTCATGCGGTTTCCCGCGCCCCTCGTCGCGGCACTGCGAGATGTTGGCAGCGTGGCGCTGCGGAATTTTGGCTATCTGAAACAGCGAGGTTTTCGCAAATTCAGGCTTTGCAATGAGGCTTTCCCTTTCGATATTTAGAAGCTAAAATTTTTCCTGAAATGGACGCTTCCACTTCTTTCGAAACGCATCACGACCCGCACCAGCATGCCGCCAGCCATGAGCACCACGAACTCGGTTTTTGGCGCAAATACATATTCTCCACCGATCACAAGGTGATCGGGATCCAGTACGGCATCTGCGGCCTTATCTTTCTCTTCTTTGGGTTCAGCCTGATGATGCTAATGCGCTGGCAACTAGCGTATCCGGGCCAGGCCTTGCCGGTCATCGGTAAATGGCTTCCGCACATTTTCGGCGCGCAGTCGATGCCAGATGGGAAAATGACCCCGGAGTTTTACAACTCGTTAGGCGCCATGCACGGCACGATCATGATCTTCCTTGGGGTAGTGCCGGTAGCGTTTGCTGCCTTCGGGAATTTCGTCGTGCCGCTGCAAATCGGCGCGCCCGACATGACGTTTCCCAAAGTCAACGCCGCCAGCTTCTGGGCGTTCTATGTCGGAGGCATCATCATGCTGACGAGTTTCTTTGTGCCTGGCGGCGCAGCCAAGAGCGGGTGGACTTCTTATGTTCCGCTGGCCGCGATTGCGGACAAAGGTCCCGGTTACAATCCGATTCTTAACGGCCAATCGCTCTGGCTGATCGGTTTTATTTTTCTGATCACATCCTCCTTGCTCGGTGCGGTCAATTTCATCACCACGATCATCCAATTGCGCGCCAAGGGACTGACCTGGATGCGTCTTCCGTTTTTCGTGTGGGCGCAATTTGTTACTGCATTCCTTCTACTGTTAGCGTTTCCCCCGCTCGAGGCCGCGATTATCATGCAATTGATGGATCGGACGGCGGCCACGAGTTTCTTTCTTCCCGCCGGAATGATTGTAAACGGCGCGCCGGTGCACATCAGTGGCGGCGGCAGCCCGATTTTATGGCAGCACCTATTTTGGTTTCTAGGTCATCCGGAGGTTTATGTGCTGATTCTCCCAGCGTTCGGCATCGTCGGGGAAATCCTTGCCAATAACTCGCGAAAGCCGCTCTGGGGCTATAAATCGCTCGTCTTCTCGGTGCTCGTAATCGGATTTCTTTCGTTCATCGTTTGGGCGCACCACATGTGGCTCACGGGAATGGGCTCAACGGTCAGTGCGTTCTTCCAAACCACTACGCTGCTGATCTCGATTCCTTCGGTCATCATTTTGAGCGCGTTCTTCATTTCGCTCTGGGGCGGGTCGATTCGGTTCAACGTGCCGATGCTTTTTGTGACCGCGTTTTTGCCGATGTTCGGAATCGGCGGCCTCACCGGTATTCCCCTCGCATTTAACTCAGCCGATCTCTACTTGCACGATACCTACTACGTGATCGCGCATTTCCATTATATTGTGGCGCCAGGCACGATCTTCGGACTCTTCGCCGGCATCTACTATTGGTTCCCGAAAGCGACCGGCCGAGTGATGAACGAGTTCTGGGGCAAAGTGCATTTCTGGCCGTCGCTTATCTGCATGAACGTGATTTTCCTGCCGATGTTCCTGCAAGGCATGCTCGGGATGCACCGGCGTTGGTACGATGGTGGCCAGGGCTGGGGCGTGGCCGGCGATCACACGGTTTGGGGGCTGACCGGATTCCAATGGAACCAACCGATCTCGTGGGCAGCGTGGATCATGGGTCTGGCGCAAATTCCGTTCATCATCAACTTCTTCTGGAGCATCAAGCACGGCAAAAAAGTCAACGACAATCCGTGGGAAGCCACCACGCTGGAGTGGACCGCGCCTTCGCCGCCGCCGCATGGAAATTTTGTCACCACGCCGGTGGCCTATCGCGGCCCCTACGAATACAGCTTGCCCGGCCATGCTCGCGATTACACGATGCAGAACGAGCCGGTTGAACCGGGCGAGCGCACCCCCCGCAAGACCATTGCCGAGCCGGCGCTCGTTTAGCTCCGACGAATGGAGATTCCGTACACAATTTCCACGCGACCGGACACCGGTCTTTGGAATGCGAAGATCGGCATCTGGTTGTTTCTCGCCTCGGAAGTGATGCTCTTCGGCGGACTATTTTCCGCTTACGTTTTTCTGCGACTCGATGCGCCGCCAGGCATGTGGCCGCACGGACTGCTCAATGTCCCCGTCGGCACAATGAACACTGCGATCCTCATCATGTCGTCTGTCACGGTGGTGCTTGCCTGGGCTGCGCTGAAGATGCGCCGCTATCGAGCTTATTGGTGGTACATGCTGGCCACGATAACCTGCGGCGTGATCTTTCTTGTCGTCAAACTCGCCTACGAGTGGCCCCAGAAATACGACCACTTCGGCGCTTACATTAAACCGGCAGCGCTTGAGAAATATGAACAATACCTCGGCAACCACCGCCTCGAGGAAAAAGGACTTCCGCCGCGACTTGAAATCACCGGCCATCTCCACAATCGCGAAGCACTAAACGACCCCAACATTAAGGATTACGAGGTCGCTCTCGACCCCGTAAACGCCGATCCAACCAATCCTGCGATGGACCGGCCGCATTTTCTGTACGTTCCGCCGACCGACAAGATCGCAAAGATCGACAAGGAGGATGTGGAGCGCGCGACAATGTTTTTACCAACGCACAACACGTATTTCGCCAGCTATTTCACGATCACCGGCTTGCACGGCCTGCATGTCCTCGCCGGAGTGCTCGTCTTCATTTACATGTGGCTGCCGGTCAGTAAAAAGCTTTACCAGCGTAACCCGGAACATCTGGCCAATCGCGTCGAAGTCTCCGGGCTCTTTTGGCACTTTGTCGATCTTGTCTGGATTTTTGTCTTCCCGCTTTTTTATTTGCTCTGAACGATGAACAACCCACCTGACGTTTCCCAAGATCCAGCCGAGCACGAGGAATACGCACATAATGTGCAAAAGCACGTCAAGGGCTACTTGGTCGTGGGCGCGCTCCTCCTCACCTTTACCGGAATCACAGTTGCACTTTCCTACGTCGATTTTGGAACGCGCAAGGCGAACATTGGCGTGGCCATGCTGGTGGCGACATTAAAGGCAGGATTGGTTGCTGCGATTTTCATGCACCTGGCTGCGGAAAAACGTCTTATTTATCGCGTCCTCATTTTCACCGGTTTTTTTGTTCTTGGACTTTTCTGGCTTATATTTCTGGCGTGGTACGATCCGATCACTCGTTAAATGTCACTTAAAGGATTTCACATCGTCTTTATCGTCTTCTCGACGCTGCTCGCGCTCGGTTGCGGCGGGTGGTGCATTTGGGTGGACCTTGTCGAAGGCGCGCCGGTTTATCTCGCCGGCGCGATCGGCTCCTTCGCCGCGGCGGTCGCCCTCATCGTCTACGGCGTCTGGTTTTACCGGAAAATGAAACGGCTTCGCATCATCACATGAGAGCGAAAATTTTGTCGATTTTATTATTGTCGATCTTGTTCGCTGCCGAGCAGGCCAGTGCGTGCCCGTTTTGTTACGGCGCGAAGGACGGCAAATCGGCCGAGCACATGGCCGTTGCGATCTGGTTTCTTTTCGGCGCGGTCATGTCGGTGATCGGTGGAATCGGCGCCTTTAGTTTCAGTATTTGGCGCCACGGTCGCATGCCGCTTCCGCCGCATGAAGAGTTGATGGAAGAAGACTTGGAGAAATATGAGTAGCCTCGCACTTATCGATGAGTTTCTCGGCCAGCCGGCGAACGCCTCTGAGCACGGTTACCAGATCGATCACATTCTTGAGTTCTCCCATTGGTTCATGGGCGCGCTCTTCGTGGGCTGGTCGGCGTTTTTCGTTTTCGTTTTGATCCGCTTCCACAAAAGCCGGCAGCCCAGCGCCGATCATGCCGGCGTGCGTAGTGGGATCTCGACACATCTGGAATTCTCCGTCGTTTTGATCGAAGCAGTGCTCCTGCTTGGATTCGCCATTCCGCTCTGGGCTAAGCGCGTGAACGATTTTCCACCCACTCAGGACGCACTTCTCGTCCACGTTGTCGGCCAGCAATTCAACTGGACGTTTCATTTGCCCGGACCGGACGGCCAATTCGGCCGCCGCGACATCAATCTCGTCACAAATTCGAATCCGCTCGGTCTCGATCCAAATGATCCTGCCGGCAAGGACGACATCGTCGTGCTCGGTGAGTTGCATGTGCCGGTCGATCGGCCGGTCATTATCGAGCTTTCATCGAAGGATGTGATTCACAATTTTGATCTTCCGCACATGCGCATCGCAGCCGACGCAATTCCCGGCTCGCTCATTCCGATGTGGTTTAAACCCATCAAGACCGGGACTTACGAAGTGATTTGTGGACAACTCTGCGGACTCGGTCATTACGGAATGAAAGGAACAGTCGTCGTCGATACCCCCGCCGATTATCAAGCGTGGTTGAAAGAACGCGCGGAATTGGCCGGGACGCAAAGCGCGCCTCCACCTACACAGCGGCCGCCGGTCGGCCCGACTCCGGGCACAGTTCCGCCACCCGGCGCACCAAAGACGGAAAATCCTGCTGCTAAATTCCCGCCACCGGCGCCCAGCCCGGGCGGATAGCACGGCAATTCTTTTTTGGGGAGCGGTCGCGCCTCGCGTGCAATGCCCAGACCAGAACCAGCCGCCTCAAATAAGATCGAGATTTTCATTCTCGTCGCGCTGGCTTAATCGTTTCGCATGGTTCACAGCCGTCGCGACGCTGCTTCTGATTTGCAGCGGCGGAATGGTCACCAGCAAAAACGTCGGTCTCGCCGTGCCCGATTGGCCGACCACGTTCGGTTACAACATGTTTCTGTTTCCTGCCTCAAAATGGATCGGTGGAATCTTGTTTGAGCACACGCACCGCCTGATTGCTTCGACTGTCGGCGTCCTGACAATCATCCTCGCGATTTGGCTTTGGTTTGGTCAAGATCGACAATTCCTACGCAACCTGGGGTTAATTGCGGTCGCGGGCGTGATTTTTCAGGGAATTCTCGGCGGCTTGCGCGTAACGATGCTGAAGGATGAAATCGGAATTTTTCATGCGTGCCTCGCGCAAGCGTTTCTCGGCCTCATCGTTTTTATCGCGCTTGCCACTACGACCCTTTGGCCGACGCTCGCAAAGGTTGTTGTCCATCCAACAAAGTTCGCGCCAATCAGAACAATCACGATTGCAACGACGATTGGGATTTATGCGCAGCTCGCGCTCGGCGCGACGATGCGGCATCAGCACGCGGATTTGGCCATTCTCGATTTTCCGACCGCGAACGGTGCATGGGTCCCGGACACCGGCATGAGCGCGCTCGCCAAGATCAACGCCTGGCGTGATGCGCATGCACTTTCTGACGTGACTCCGTTCCAAATTTGGCTGCAAATGGGGCACCGTTTTCTGGCGTTGTTGATTGGAATCGCGGTGATCGTGTTTTGTGCTCGCGTTTGGAGAGAGGCGCGACACGTGGCAGTACTGCGGCGGTTGTCGAATTTCTGGATGGTTTTCTTTTTCGTCCAGTTCACGTTGGGCGCATGGACGATTTGGAGCAACAAAGCGGCCGATATCGCGACCGCGCATGTCGCAGTAGGCGCGATCATGCTATCTTTTGGAATGAGCATTTCCGCGATTTGCTGGCGGATCTTGCAAAACCAGCGGGCCAAAACATCGGCGACCGCAATCGAACCGAAGGGAGCTGCGTTCGCGTGAAGGCTGCCACGATTGAAACTGGGAACATGGCAACCGATAGCGAATTGCCGCGTAGTCGTTTCATCGCCGATTTTGCGGAGCTGGTCAAAGCGCGTCTCACGCTGCTGGTTTTGCTGACCACGGCGGTGGGTTTTTATCTTGCCGCGGAGAATCCGACTAATTACGCGGCGCTTTTTCACACGGTTTTTGGAACAGCGGCAGCGGCAGCGGGCGCTGCTGCGCTTAATCAATGGTGGGAACGCAGGCTCGACGCGTTGATGCATCGAACGCGAATGCGTCCGGTCCCGGCCGGTCGGATGCGGCCGATTGAGGCGCTGGTACTCGGGAGTGCGTTGTCGATCTTCGGGGTCGGTTATGTCGCTTTTGTGTGCAACGCGTTGAGCGCCACTCTCGCCGCTATCACGATTATTATTTACATCTTCGCTTACACGCCGCTGAAGCGAGTCAGCACATTCAATACGGCGCTCGGCGCTGTGCCCGGCGCGTTGCCGCCAATGATCGGCGGGGCGGCGGCACGCGGAACAATCGATGCCGGCGCCTCGAGCCTTTTCGCGATTTTGTTTTTCTGGCAACTCCCGCACTTTTTCGCGATTGCGTGGATGTATCGCGACGATTACGCGCGCGCGGGTTTCCGCATGATTTCCGGCGACGATCGTAGCGGTGAACGCAGCGCCAGCCAAAGTGTCTTCTTTTGTATCTTGCTTTTCGTGATTGCCGGGTTGCCTGCTTTTCTTGGTGTCGTGACGGCTGCTTACCTTTTGGTCGAGCTGGCGTTGGGCGGCGCATTTGTCGCCGTGGCCATGCGCTTCCTGCGGACACGCTCGCCAACGGACGCGCGACTTCTCTTCATCACTTCAATTGTCTATCTTCCGCTGCTGCTGCTGGCGCTTGTCCTGACGAAATCATGAACGCGAACTCTGTGGCTCTAAATCGCACGTCAGCAAAACCGGCGATGGTTTGGAAGCTCATCCTAATTCTTATCCCGCTGGTGACGTTGGCGCTTTTGCTTTGGCTTCGTCAGCTCGAAGTGAATACGCTTCGCCAGAGAACAGTTTCATCGTACGGAAGAGTGCCGGCTTTCGAGCTCATCAACCAGGACGGGCAGCGATTCGGTTCGACCCAATTGCTCGGCAAAATCTGGATCGCAGATTTTATCTACACCACATGCCCTGGGCCGTGCCCGATGATCAGCAGCCGGATGAGCGAATTGCAGAAGCCGCTCGAGAAAACCGACGTCCATCTCGTCTCCTTCACTGTCGATCCTGCGAGAGATACGCCGCAAATCTTGCGCGGCTACGCGGAGAAGTTGCAGGCTGAACCGGACCGCTGGGATTTTCTGACCGGCTCGCAATCTACGATTTACAGTCTCTCTCGGAATGGATTCAAGCTGGCGATCTCAGACGGCAGCGAGGAAAAGAGGATTCCCATGCACAGCACGCGCATGATTTTGGTGGATCGACATGGTGAAATCCGCGGCTACTACGACGCGGCGGAAGCTGATGGAATGACCAGACTGCTGGCCGACACGAATCATCTTCTGCGCGAGCAACCGAAATAATTGTAGAGGCGCTTGTGCCAAGCGCCTTTAAGTTTTGGTTCCGTGGTTGACACAACCGCCGCTACAATAGCAGAGATAGATTAACCCACCGGTTCTGGGCCCGCATTCGGGCCTTCGTCGCAAACCATTCGCAAATAATCGCGATACTCGCCTTTCGGCAGTTGGTCGATAATTTTGGTCAAATCCGCTTGCGCGATGAAGCCCATGCGCAGCGCGACCTCCTCGAGACAGGCAACCTTGAGTCCCTGCCGATGTTCGATGGTGGCAATGTAGTTACCCGCTTCCAGCAGGCTGGTTTGGGTGCCGGTGTCGAGCCAGGCCATGCCGCGGCTGAGCAGTTTCACGTGCAACGCTTTTTGTTTGAGGTAGAGCAAATTGAGATCTGTGATTTCAAGTTCGCCGCGTGCCGATGGACTCAGGCTCCGGCAAAGATCGACAACTTGCTCGTCGTAAACATAGAGACCGGGCACGGCAAAATGACTTTTCGGCTGTTTCGGTTTTTCTTCGAGACTAATAGCACGTCCATCCGCGCCGAACTCCACCACGCCGTAACGCTGCGGATCACGCACCTGATAACCGAAAATGCAACCGCCGCGTTCGATCGCCAGGGCCTCCCGGTAAAAGTCAAGTTTCCCGTAGAAAATGTTGTCGCCTAAAATCAATGAGGCCCCGGAAGTGCCGATGAACTTGGCGCCAATCAAAAACGCCTGGGCAATTCCCTCCGGCTTCGGTTGCTCGGCATATTCCAGGTGAACCCCGAGCTGATCGCCGTGGCCAAGAAAGCCGCGGATCATCGGCAAATCTTTTGGCGTGGAGATGATCAGAATGTCGCGTAACCCGCCGAGCATGAGCGTCGCGAGCGGGTAGCAAATCATTGGCTTGTCGTAAACCGGCAACAGTTGTTTGCAGACCATTTTGGTGATCGGGAAAAGACGGCTGCCGGCGCCGCCGGCAAGCAAGATTGCTTTCTTATTCATCACAGACTGTCGATCTTACCCGGCGCGTGCGTGGTATTCTTCCCGCAATCCGACATCCGCAATCGGCGATCAAGAAAAACGCACGTCTTTGCCGGGATCCATCTCGAAATCCAGGCTGAGCGAGTCGGAGGTGTTCGGCTTGATGATTTCCTCCATGAATTTTACGAAAATGGAGTCTTCTCGAAAAATGGCGAACTTATCCATCGATTCAAAATCAATCGCGATAAAAAACGGCCAGGGCAGCTCCGGATTGACGCGTTTACCGCATTTGATGCTGAGCACCTCTGGAATTTTCAGTAGCTGCATGCGCGTGTTCATCATCATCTCTTCGACGCGGGCGGGAGTAACTTCGGGCCTGAGTTTGTAAAGGACGATGTGGTGGATCATGGAGCTAAAGCTATTAGGCGGTTCCAGCGAGGCGCGCAAGTGGGAAACGGACGCGCAGCGAGATCGGTTTTATTGGTCGTCAAGCCGGTGAGACAACGGTAAGTAAACGTCGTGGCAGGAGACGAAACGCGAAAAGGCATTCAGGTACAGAATTTCTGGCTGGCAGTCGGTTTGTCGATCTTCGCCTCACTGGTTTTCTATTTCTCAGTCAAACCGACACAGCAACATTTCGATTACACGGCTCGAATCGCTTCGGCCTTCTTGGACGGGCACCTCGGCCTGCGAAGTTCTCCGCCGTCCTGGCTCAATGAAATGGTGCCACGTGACGGCAATTATTATTCCGTCTTTCCACTGGGGGCGGTTCTCAGTCTTATTCCGGTGGCTCTTCTGCAAAAGGTGGGCGCTATTCAGGGTTTCCCCGGCCACGTCTTGGCCGCAATGATTGCGGGTTTATGCGCTTACTTTTTTTTCCGGTTGTCGGGGCTGGAAGGCAAGTCGTTCAGTCGGCGGATTCTCCTGGCGCTGTTTCCGATTTTTGGGACTTGGACTTGGTGCAACCTCGGATTCGCCGGTGCGTGGCATATCGCTCTCGGGTTCGCGCTGCTCGGCGAAGTGGGCGCTCTCTATTTTGTTTTGGTTCGAGCTTGCCCACTGATTGGAGGATTCTTTTTTGCACTGGCATTTGGCAATCGCACTGAAGTGATTCTGACGCTGCCAATTTACCTCTACTACCTGTGGTTCCCGCGAGGAGGAGACGCCGATCCAGCAACTTTCAACAATGCCTTACGGCAGTTTCGCGAAAAATTGCCGGCACTTGTCCAATTTTCGATCATTCCGGTTGCCCTCGCGTTTTTCACCGCTGTTTATAATTTTGAGCGCTTTCAATCGATCTTCGAGTTCGGGTACAACCGAATCCCAAACGTGCTCCGAGAACCATGGTATCAGCACGGCCTTTTCTCGCTCCGTGCGATTCCTTGGAACATGTACAAAATGCTGTTTGAAGGCTTCTCCGATATTCCTGTTTTTCCATTTATCAGGCCGAATGCCTTTGGATGTTCGATTTTCCTCAGTAGTCCCTTCCTTTTTCTTCTTTTTCGGGAAGGCGGGAAATACAAAATTGCGGCTTGGACTGGCATCGGCCTGTTAGCCTTCGTTTTGTGGTGCCATGGGAATCCGGGCGGATGGCAATTTTCCTATCGCTACGCCATTATTCTACTTCCGTGGATGTTTCTTTTGCTGGTGGGCAATGGCCCGGCAAAAAGATCCGCGATCGAAGTTTCGCTTTTCATCATATCGGTTGCGATCAATGCTATCGCGACCTACCAATTTCTTTGGACAAACGAAATTCATCCGTAGATCGCCAGCTAGTTTTGGTCGTCTTTCACGGCGGGCGAATTCCGCCCCAGAACATCTCTCCAGATAGTGCGCGTCTCTGGTAGCACGTTTTGGTCCGCATCAGCAATCCAGGAGGCGGTCGCGAGCGAGTTTACCACGATCGATAAACCCACCAATCCAACGATTGCGTAACGCGTGCGCAGCAACGTGGCTCCGCTGGCGCGAAGAAAGGCGAGCAGACAAAGGATGAGAAAAGGATACAGCTCAACGGCATACCGCTGGGCAAGGGTGAAGAACGACAAGATACAAATAAATTCGACGAAGAGCGCGATAGCGGCTCCCCGTTCGAAGGCATCAGAACTGTTCGGCCGAAGAACCTTCGCGATTCCGAGAATTCCTCCGAGGACAAGCCAGCTCGAGCACCAAGGCACAGACAGATAAGTCTCGCTGAATGGAAGTGAATAAAACGAAGACTTCGGAACAGCGTGCCGGTCCGCCCGCAAGAACGGCGGCTGAGCTTGGATCGGTGGGAGGCGCAAGCTAAAATAATCCGCGAAGCTGTAAGGGACGCGGCGCAGATTAAAAATTCCATACTTCTGCGCGAATTCACGGTGGACGGGGTTGATGGAATGCTTGTAACTCATCCCGGTCAGAGTGCCGAATTTCGCGTAACTCAGCAGAAGATAAAAGGCGAGCCCGGCCCCGAGTGGCAGAACGAGCGCGGCCAGGCGAGTTAGCCGATTGATGCGCGGCGGCCCAAGTGCCAGGAGCGGTGCAATTAAAAGCATGGGCGCGCCGAAAGTGACGCGGGAAAGCAAAGCCCCGGCTGCGCAAAACGAAAATCCGAGAAGTGAATAGGTTAGCCGCCGACCCTCCGCGTTCCGCGAACGGTAAGCGAAAAACAGAGCGGCAAGCGACCAACCAAAACCCCATATGACGGCCTCGTTATAAATGGAGAGATTTCCGAGCAGGAATAACAGCGGCGACGCCAATGCGAATCCCGCCACGCACGCGTTACCCAACCATTTGCGCCAGCAGAATGAAAGCACTGAGCGGCCAAGACTTTGCGACATCAGCCCGGTAAAGGCCGAAAGGGCGATAACGGCCGCACAGAATCCGGAAATACGCGACCAAGTTCCGCGTCCACCCGGATAGGTGAGGTTCAAAGGAATACGCAAGAGGGCGGGGAAGGGGCCGAAGTACATGCGCACCTTGCCGTCCACAATTATCGCCTCATGGCGAATCGCCTCGACATCCACGCCCGGATCACCGCGCAGAAGATGCTCCGCTTGTGAATCGTAAGCTTCGCCCAATACCTCTTTGAGGAAGAGATGTCGCCCGCCTGTCGTGGCGACGATCCAAAAAAGCACGCTCAGCGCGAGGGTGAGGGGAAGAAGTCGGGGAGCGTTTCTTTCGTCAGTCATTGCGGTGCGACTGTTTCAGCCGATGCCCGGGATTGCCTCTCTCGATGCTGCCGGGCGTCGTCGAGAAGTGCGGCAATTGTTGGAAGGGCCCTGGCTACAACGAAAATCTGGTAGGCAAAGAGATTCCGCCAAAGCCGCACCAAAACAGAATTCAACGCCGTTCCTACGCGGCCGATGACCCCGGAGCCGAGCACCATCTGAACGGGAGCCGGCACTCCTTTCACTTCCAGTACTTCGTAACCCACATAGGTCAGCATTCGGCGCAGGGTGGAAAAAGTGAGGAGCCGGGTATGCGTAAGATCGAGAATCCCTTTTTTTCCATAATTGAAAATTCCCAGGAGCAGACTGAGCCGGGTAGAAACGAAAGCGATGTTGGGCATGGTGATGATGACCGGTGCCGGCTTTGACAATGCGCTCAGTCGCTCGCGCAGGTCGAGAAGAAATCGTTCGGGTGACTTGATGTGCTCGATAATGTCGAGACAGAGCACGACATCGGGCTCCCGCGGCAGGATGGAAAACTCGAACAAGCCGTCGTCCAGATCGGCCTCGCGAAACCAGTCGAGCGACTTCGCTACCTGCTCGGTCTTGTCCACTCCCATGGTGTAACAACCTTGCTCGCGCAGCCGCTGATCTAATTCTCCCGGCCCGCACCCAAGGTCTAACACCGCCCCCACGCCGTTCGCGCAATAGTCCAGAGCCCATTGATGGCTGCTGGGCTGGTTCAGCTTCAGCGTGTAATGCCGGTTGTCGGAAACGTAATCAAACTTCGGGTGATAAAAGATGGCCCAGTTCTGCAGGCGCGAGCGAAGCGTCGTTGCGAAAACCTGCGCGGCGTACTTCGCGCCATTCACATGGCGGATTTCGCGACTGGAGTAAGTTGGGATCGGAATCTCAACGATCTTGCGACCCGTGTTCAGGAGTTGAGCCGTGACGTCGGTATCGAAATCGAAATCGGGTGAGTTAAAGGAAAAGGGCAGAGCGCGCAATGCTTCGATACGGTAGGCTCGATAACCGGAATGAAACTCCGACAGCCGCTGCTTTAGAATCCAGTTTTGCAACGTGCTCAGAATGCGATTTCCCACGAACTTATAGAGCGGCATTTCGTCGCCGATCGTCGAACGGGAGTCCATCATTCGCGAACCAAAAACGGCGCTGACCGATGGATCGTCGAATGCGGCGATGAAATCCAGCAGCCGCTCTGGGGCGTATTGACCGTCACCGTGCATCAACACAATAACGTCGAAATCGTTCTGGATGGCGTAGTGAAAACCTAGCTTCTGATTTCCGCCGTAACCCTGGCGGACTGGAGTCGGGAGAGTCGTCAGGTTGTATTTTTGCTGGATATCCTTAAATCGCAGCGAAGTCTCGTGGGTCTGATCTACCGAGCGGTCGTCAACGACCAGTATCTCTAGCTGGTGACGTTGGTCCTCCCAAAGTTCCGCCGGAATCCGCTCCAAGACAGATGCGATGCGAGCCTCCGAACTGTAGGCGACGACGAAGACCAGCACCTTCATGGCGTGAGCGGAAACGCGCTTTTCTCCGGCCATTCGCAGCCGAATGCGCGACGCAGCCTTTCTAAACCCGAAACCCTATTTTCGCCAGTCGAGTGCGCCTTTTTTGAGCGCGTAAACGTAACCCACCATCAAAATGGTGATGAAACTGAGCATGCTCCAGAAGATCACACTACTTTGGGCAATCGCTTCCTTGTAAACGACCGCCCACGGATACATGAACACGATCTCGAGGTCGAACAGGATGAACAGCATGGCCACGAGATAAAACTTCACGCTGAAGCGGGGCTGTGCCTCGCCCTGCGGCACCATGCCGCATTCGTAGGCGGTGTCTTTCGCAGGCGTGCGTCGGCCAGTTTTGCCGAGCAGTACGCTCACCACCAAGGCCGACACTGCAAACCCCACCGCCACGATTAGCTGCAGGAGGATCGGTAGGTAGTCTCGCAGCATTCGCTGCTTCCTTGAAATCCAGCGTTACTTTACGCCAACCAAATGGCCGTTGTGAGGCGCGATCGCCTTGGCCAACGATGAAGGAAGTCCTTTGTATTTCTTACCATTCTTCCTCACGGCTCCACGCGCCACTAGGTTTTGCAGTTTCTCATACGCACGCAGCCGCAGCATCTCCTCGCCCCCGCTGGCGGCGTTACGCGCCCGCAGATTTTCATGAACGATG
>Ga0137390_10000827_pt1 | contig 22017 bp, 20 predicted proteins | sample 15con2h24AmetaG_FD_104937 | JGI IMG/M metagenome (GOLD analysis project Ga0137390, IMG submission 104937) | Vadose zone soil microbial communities from Angelo Coast Range Reserve, California, USA - 15con2h2.4A metaG | ecosystem: Environmental > Terrestrial > Soil > Vadose zone > Saprolite... | reverse complement strand
GCCGGGACCGCTGCCTCCAATGAACACACCGCCCTCGGCGCCTGGCTTCTTCGGTCCGCCGAGCGTCCCACCGTTCTCCCATCCCGCCTTCGCGCCGGCGACCAGTGGTCCGGCGGGCGCACCGGCGCCGCCCGTCGCCCAGCCGGCGGCCCCCTTCGGGCCGCCGATGGTACCGCCCTTCGCCAACCAACCGCCTCCTCCGGCGCCCGCTCCCCAGCCGGCCGCTTCCGACGCGGGCCGCCGAGGAAAACCGAAGCGCCGTCGCTTCAACTTCAACGTGCTCGAGAACCTCGAGAAGATCGTGCAGGCGAAGTCTGAGCCCCTTCCGCCGACCGGCTGGACACCCCCGGCGGCAGCGCCCGGGGCGCCGGTTGCGCCCGCCTTTCAGGTCCCGCCCATCGGGGCGCCCCCGGAACTGAAGATTCCTCTGCCGCCTGTGCCGGCGCCCGAAGCCGTCAGCCCTATCAAGGAGGCGCCGACGGAGGCGCTGCCGTTGCCGTTCGGCCCAGGCATTCACGATGCACCGAAGGCGATCGAGCCAGAAAGCCCGACCGAGCTCGAGGAACACGTCGAGGAGACGGCACTCGCCGAGCAAGCCGAAGAGCCGGCCGCGACCAGTGATATGGAGGCGCCGATCGCCGTGACCGATGGCGAGGAGGCAGCGCCCGCCGTCGAGGACGAGGCCGCGGTTGCCGAGGTCGAGACGGAGACGCTACCGGCCGCCCAGCCCGCGCCCGAACCGCGAAAGTCGATGCGCGACATGCTGTTTGGCGAGGAAGCTCAGGCCGCGGCTGGGACCGAGCCAACCCCGGCACCCACTGAATCCGAGCACGAACCGGAGTCGGCGGACTGGAGTTGGCGCCCGACCCGCTGGGAACCGACCGAAGAGGCTGCGTGGACGCCCGACAATGGGGCGGCAGCGACGGAACCGGCTGCCGTTGAGCCCGTCGCGGAGGATGCAGCGCCGGTCGTCGAAGCCAGTGAGGCCGAGCCATTTACGCCGTGGAAGTCGTCGTTTGCTTCCGAGTCAGCGATCGAATCCGAACCGACCAACTCCGACGCGGGCGAGGCTGCCGCGGTCGGCTACCCCGAGAGCCCGGCGACGGAGTCAGGCGACGGTGGGAAGGCGGGAACCGTCGTCATCATCGAGGACGATGAGACGGCGGCGAATTACTACGCGACCTTATTCCGCGGCAACGGCTACCGGGTCGAGGTCGCCAACGACGGCGTGTCGGGGGTCGACCTCTGCACTCGAGTCCAGCCGCAGGTGATCCTGCTCGATGTCATGATGCCGCGCCAGAACGGCATCCTGGTACTGCAGACACTCCGCGCTTCCGACGAAACGAAGAACACCCCGGTGGTTGTGATGTCGAACTTCAGCGAGCCGACGCTGATCAAGCGCGCCATCCAACTTGGGGCGCTGGAGTACGTCATCAAAACGCAGGTGGAAGGCAGCGCCTTGCTCACCGCCATGCCGCGCTGGATCAACCGCGAGAAAGCGTTCGCCGCCGCTTAGATCCGGACCCGAAGCGTCGCGATCCCCCAGGCCGGCAGCGAGAGCCTGACCACCCGGTCGGCACAGGCGAGCGACTCCTGCAGGTCGCCGGCGAGCGTGACGGAGGTGACCTCGGCAGGCTGCGGTTCGAGATGGATGCTGGCGTCGCGTGGAGTGTCGGAGGCGTTGACGACGCGCAGCTCGTACCCATCGGGGCGCGGGATCAATGCGGTCATCTGGATGGTCTCAGGGGAGAGCTCGATCCGTGGGGCAGCCGTAGTGATGGCCGGGCCGCGCCCTGCGACCAGCGGCGTGAGGGTCGATTCCGCGGCTCGCCAGACACCTCCGCGTTCCCAGTTGCCCTCGTGGAAGAACAGGCTGTAGCGGAGCCGGTGCCCGCCGAGCACTTGCGCGCCGGGCGTCTCCATGCCTGGGCCCGCATGCCCAGTGCGGCTGGTCAGGTCTTCGCGCGAGAGCCAGCCGACCGAGCGCAGCAGGGTCAGGACCAGCTCCGCTGGATTCCCGGGCCGCACCTCGTACTCGTGCAGGCCGTCGGCGATCAGCGCCAGCCCCGCTCGTCCATCGCTAACGTCGACGAATGACCACATCGGGTAGGTGGGCAGCTCGATTTCTGCGGCGCCGGGATCACGCCGCGCACCGATGGCGGGGCGTCGGGTGACGTGAAAGGGCGTGTCGGCAGCCGACTCGCTGACTTGAAACGGGAGCGGGAAGTGTGCCCGCAGCCGGTGGTCGGGCGTCCGGTTGATGATCTCCAGCTCGACGTCGAGGCGCGGGGTATCGGCCTCGAGCGCGAGGGTCAGACGAACGGGCAGCGTGATCTCGCGATCGCTGCGGGCCCGGCGGTCGGCACGTAGGCCGTCGTAGACGGCTAGGTCGAAGCGTGCCTCCAGGCTGGCTCGCAGCGGCCCGGTCTCCGCGACCGTGCTGCTGAAGTTACGGACGGGATCGACCGTTTGGGGATTGCGCGCGGGCGGTGAGAAGTTGTACTCGTCGCCGGCGTCGCCCTCGTCCACCAGTCGGTGCAATCCGTGGTACCGCAGGCCCGTCTGCCGGTCCAGGATCGTGAGCGTTCCGTCTGGCAGAAGCTCACAGGCAAGGTACGCGTTCTCCAACCGGCGGGTGGCGGCGGTGACGGCGACGTTGGGACTTCGCGTCCTGAGCGATGCGACCGAAGCGCCGGCAACGATGGGCGCCAGGACGAGGGATCCGTCAACCTCGACCAGGCCTTGCCGGGGAAAGAGGCTGGGATTCCAGACCTGTCCCTCGCCCGCCACCCTGGTGAGACCGCGCTCTACGACGGCCTCGGCGATCTGCAAGGCGGAGACACTCCGCTGCCGAGCGGCCTCGGCGACCGCATCGATGCCCGAGCCGCATGCGGTGTCGTGGGCGGCGTTCTGCAGCATCAGGGTCCAGGCCTGCTCGAGCGCGTCCGTCGCGTCGATTCCGGTCAGGGCCGCGATCGGCTCGGCCAGCCGCTCGAGCGTCCGGCTGGCCGCGAAGTGCCGTTGCTTGTCGGGCACCCGGACGGAAAGGGTTCCCATGAGAACGTTCGCGCGCGCCGAGGAGCGCAGTTCTCCGCGCCAGTCTGGCCATCCATCCGCGGGAAGCGTCGCCAGGTAATCATCGAGGCGGGCCAGCCGGATGATTGTGCCGCTGAGCCGGCCGCTGGCATCCCGCACCGCAGCGCTCAACGCGGCCTGCGGCAGGACGTGGTCGTTGCCGTTCATGAGCAGCACGTTTGACGTCGGACGAAACGGCTGGATCGCCTCCAACGCGGCGGCGACCCGCGTCGCCAGGGCCGCCGGGTCGATGGGCAGATCCACCCCGTGCGCGTAGGAATTCCCCATGTACGCCGTCAGGATGCGGCTCCCATCGGGGGCTTCCCACCAGAACGCGACCCGATCGATCGCGAGCGGGACGCCGCGCCAGACGGCGGCATAGCGAAAGCCGAGCTGGCGGTAGAGCTGCGGCATTTGCGCGGCGTGCCCAAACGAATCGGGAAGATACCCGACCCGCATCGAGCCACCGTGCCCCTCGGCGGCCGCAAGCCCGCGCTGCAAGTCCCGAACCAGCGTCTCGCCGCTTACCAGAAATTCATCAGGCAGTGTGTACCAGGGCCCGACCTGGATCTGCCCACGACGAATCGCGGCTTCGAGCCGGGTCCGCGCCTGCGGACGAACCTCGAGATAGTCGTCGATCACGACGGTTTGCCCGTCCATCAAGAAACGAAAATCGGGGTCGGCCTCGGTCAGCGCCAGCAGCTGATCCCAGAGCTCGACGAGCTGAGCTCGAAACGTCTCAAAGGTCGCGTACCACTCGCGGTCCCAGTGCGTATGCGGGACGACATAGACGGTTGTCGTCCGCGCGGGGTCAGGCACGCGTTTATTGTCGCCGGACTAACGCCTCGAGCGCGCGCATGGCACTAACGTCTCGAACGCTCGTTTGGCACTAAAGCGCCACTCGCGTGGGGCGACGCCCCGAGCGCCGCGCGGGTGGGTCGGCGGGCCCGCAATCAGCCGAGGAGGCTCCACTTTTCCGAGCCGATCACGTGCACCCAGGTAAGTCCGTTGTCCAGGTCGATCGGGTTACCGGCGGCATCGAGGTAAACCGCCGGCACGGTGGGATCCGGGTGGTGCCAGGTGGCATGGATGACGACACCGTCGACGAAGATGTCGGCCCGGCCGTCGCCGCTAAGCTCATAGGCTTCCGTGTAGTACCCGTGGAAGCGGTTCGCCGGGTTCTTGTCAAGATACGAGGTCACGTACTGGACGATCACCGTCTTGGCGTGCACGCGACCGGTGCCGACATTCATGAAGGCCCTGCCATCCTGTGATTTCAGGTACTGCTTCGAACTCGGATCGTACTGCCAGGTCGCACCATGATCGGGAACTGAAACCGTCGGCGCGGCATCACCGGTAAAGGTCGCGTCCGGGTGTTTCGGCGCGATGTCGTACTGGAGGGCGGGTAGATTCGCCTGCGCAGTGAAGGTCGTGACGTTGGTCCCATACATCATCACGTTGTGCGGCGCGTAGCGGGTGTTGTTGTCGCGGTAAAAGACGTTGCCCGCGCCGTGACTGTAGTCGTTGATCAGGTTCGGGTGCTGCCAGACCAGCCCGAGGACGTAGTCGTTGGCGCCCGAGCAGTAGATCATCCCCTTGTACATCAGGACCAGGCGGATCGTGATCAGGCGGCAGCTTCGGACTGGCCCAACAAGGTCGGGCAGCGGGTGCCAGTAGATGGCGCTGAGGCGCGGGATCGACCCCTCGCTGATGTACTCGTAGATCATGTCCGCTTGCTGCATGCCGGCTTGCGGGCGGGCCTCGCTGCTGTTTTCGATCTGAACGATGGTTGGAGCGCCCGCGCCGATCCGTGCGGGGTCGCCCTGTGAGGGGACTTCGATCAGGGTGGTAAAGGCAAATTTCCAGTCGGCGGCCAGCGGGTCCTGCTTGCGGTTGACGGCGGTTTGGGAAATTGACAGCTGGTACTGGCGGCTGTGTTCCAGCTTGAGGTTCAGGTTGGCGCTTTTGCCGTCGCCGGCCCAGGTCACCTTGCCGGCGTCGAGCGGCTTGGCGTTCACCGTGATTGGCGTCCGCGCCCCATCCATCGGCTGGGCGAAATCGATCGTCACGTCGCCGGTCGGCGCGAGGGATTGCTGCCCATCAGTGACCGCCTTGCTATCGACCTTGACGGCGGCGATCGACGGCGCGGGCTCGGTCTTGAAGCCGAACTCGTTGGTGACCCCACGTCCGGAGGTGTTCTGAGCCTCCTTGATGCTGACGTGATAGCTGGTGTTCGACGCCATCTTCGGCCGGAACTGAAATTCCCGGGGGCTCACGGCCGTGAAGGCAACCAGCACCGACGGGCTGATGGTGAAGGCATGCTGCACCGAGTCAGGCTTCATGTCCTGGTTGAAGTGAAGGTCGATGGTGGCGGTCCGAGGGACCGCCTGGTCGCCATCGCTGACGTTGGCGCTTACCTCGAGCGGGGTGGTGATGATACGAATCACGATGACGGCCGCCACCACGGCGATGGCGATCGGCGCCAGCCACCAACGCTCGCGAAGGGTCTGCGTCCAGGTCATTGATCACTCCCTATAACGTGAATCCAGGTCAGTCCGGTGTTCAGATCCAGCGGGTTGCCGCTGGCATCGTAGTAGACAACAGGCAAGTCGCGATTGGGATGCTTCCAGGTCGCGTGGATCATCCCGCCGTCGGAGTAGATGTCGGCCGAGCCCTCCCCGGCCAGCTCGTAGTACTCGGTGTTGTAGGTGTGATGGACCCCGGTGTTCGCGGGGTTGGTGTCAAGGCGTGAAACGACGTGCTCGATGATCAGGTTCTTGGCATGCACCTGGCCGGTGCCGACGTTGGTGAACGGCGCCCCGTCCTGCCACTTGAGGTACTCACGCGAGTTGGCATCATAACGCCAGACGGCCCCATGCTGCGGAATGGAGACGCTGGTCGCCGGGGTTGCGCCCGGCAATGCAACGTCCGGATGTGCCGGCGCGATGTCGTAATTGAGCGCCGGCAGGTGCGCCGCCGCGGTATTGGCCGTGATCTTGTCGGGGCGGGCGATGACGTTGTGGGGCGCGTAGCGATCGGAAGCGCGGTACATGAAGTCGTACATGTAGTAATAGTCGTAGACCACGTTCGGCCACTTCCAGACCTGTCCCAGGACGTAGTCGTTGGCGCCGGAGCAGTAGATCTCACCGCGGTACATCTGCTCGAGCGCCACAGTAATCAGGCGGCAGCTTCGCACCGGCCCGATCAAGCTGGTCGGTGGATGCCAATAGACGGCCGATAGCCGCGGGATTCCAAACTCGCTGATGTACTCGTAGATTATGTCGGCCTGCTGCATGCCGGTCTGTGGCCGCACCGTCGGCTGCGAGCTGTTCTCGATCTGGATGATGATCGGGGCACCCGAGGCCCCGATCCGCGCCGTCGATCCGGCCGACGGTACTTGCACCATCGTCATGAAGCTGAGCTTCCAGTCAGCGATCGCGAGATCGTGCTTGCGGTTCTCCGCGGTCATTGGGACCAGTAGCGTGTGGGTACGGCTGTGGCTGAGCGTCACGGCGAGCGTGGCGCGCTGCCCGGTGTTGTCCCAGCTGACGCCCTTGGCATCGAGCGCCGTTCCATCGAGGAGGATAGGCGTGCGCAGGCTGTCCATCGGCTGCGAGAAGGTGAGCTTGAGGTTGCCCCGCAGCGGCACGGCTTGCTGGCCGTCGGCAAGCGCGGCGTCGTTGAAGGTGGCGCCGGCGACTTTGGGCGCGGGCTCGGTGTGGAACGCGACCGCGTAGTCCTCCGTCCCAAACCCGATGCTCTTGCGCGCGCCGATCACGCGGATGCGGTAGCTGGTGTCGGGCTGCAACCAGGGATGGAACTCGAAGGTCCGGGGGTTTTTCACCACGACGGTGAAGGGGGTCAGTGGCGCGATGCGGAAGCCGCTCTCGACCGAGGCGACATCCATGTCCTGGTTGAACGCCAGGACAACGGCTGAGCTTCGGACGACGGCGTAGTCGCCGTCGGAGACGCTGGCATTCACCGTCAGCGGCGCGGCGAGGGCGCGCAGCACCAGCCCGGCGGCGACCAGCAGCAGGACGATGGGGAAAACCCACCAGCGGCGACGCAGCGCCGCGGCGAACCCGCTTCCGCGGGTCATGGTTGGTCGCATCAAGGGATCCTCAGCAGCGTACTCTGAACGGCCGCACAGGCTATTTCACCCACAAGCCAACTTCAATAGCAACCGCTATCCGGCTTATTGAGCGTGGTGCCTTATGGTTTTCTTCCCGGTCGGATCCCCCCCGTCGAGATTTACGCCACCATCAACCGGGGCAGGAGCAGCTGCTCAACGTCGAAGAGGACGTCCAGGACCCGCACCGGGTCGCGCGTGACGTTGCGGTTGAGCGCGCGCAGCAGCTTCCGGCTCAGTGGGCGCACGAACTGCGTGATCTCATCCATCAGCGGTGCCGGGACGGGACCCCGCTGGTTCTCGATGATGTCTTCGATCGACAGCAGAAAGTCATCGGCGCGGCGGACATCGGCGCGTCGCGTCAGCTCCTGGTTTCGCCGGTCGGCCGCTGCCTCGAACTCCCGATGAATTTCCTCGATGGCGTCGCTTAGCATTGAAATCGCTCCCTTCACAAACCCCGATTACACCCAATTCACCGACGCATGAAAATTGATACGCACACTGTTACATAGTCGGGTATGGCTGTCAAGCACTTGCTAACTCGGCGCACTTTCCACACCGGGGGCGGCTATTTGTGAAATCAGGCCGTCAGGCCGTCGCCGGAGACTTCCTGTAGCGCGTCGAGTTCGCGGACCTGGCTGAGGACGAGGCCCTGATCGCCAAGCGATTGGATCAGACGAAGGACGTATTTGACGCCGGCCAGGTTCACGCCCTTCTGGCGGGTGAGAAACTGGATTACTCGGACGCGCCGGATATCGTCCTCGGAATATCGGCGGCGGTTGGTCGCGGTCCGCTGCGGCTTGATGAGGCTCTCGCTCTCATAGATCATCAAGGTGCGCGGATGGAGATTCAGGATCTCGCTCGCGATGCTGGGTGTGAAGACCGCCCGCCCCGGAGCGATCGCCGGCATTCGCTTCCGCTTTCCCATGTCCCTCACCCCTCAGACGGGATACGGATCATCTCCTATGGCAGTAACTTTACATCCACGATATCACATATTGGCGGTATTCGCAAGCTCGGCCGAAGCGCCAAGCTTGCCCTCGGGAACGCCGCGTAGAGTTAGACGCAGGCCATGCTGGCGATCGAGCAATACACCCGCCGCCTCCTGAAGGACTTTCACCCGATCATCGCCGCCAACCGTCCGCCGGTGGACGTGGCGCACGATGCGCCCGATCGGACACGATTCGTTCGCGGCGCCGGCGGGCTGGTCACCGGCCTCTCCGGGCTGGCGCTGGCGACGGGGGCTGTCTGGGTGGCCTCCGTTCGTGATGGGCTCGACCACGAGCTCGAGCTCGACGACGGCGGCGAACCGATGATGGTCGAGACCACCGACGGCGCGCGGTTCCAGGTGAGCTGGGTCAATCCTCCGCGGCTCGCCTACGACCGCTACTACAACACCATCGCCAACCCCTTGCTCTGGTTCGTGCAGCATTACCTGTGGAACCTCGCCGAGGCTCCCGTCCTGGACGACAGTACCCACCTCGCCTGGAACGAAGGCTACCGTCGGGTCAACCAGCTCTTCGCTCAACAGGTCGTGCGGGAGGCGCGCCGTGGCCGCAAGCGGCCACTGGTCCTTTCGCACGATTACCACCTCTACCTGGTACCGCGGCTGGTCCGCCGCGAGCTTCCTGATGCGGTGCTCCAGCACTTCGTCCACATTCCGTGGCCGACCCCGCAGTACTGGAAAGTCCTGCCGAGCTACATGCGCGACGAGATCATGGACGGCTTGCTCGCGGCCGACATCGTCGGCCTGCAAACCCACTCCGATGTCCGGAACTTTTTGCTCACCTGCGAAGAGAACATGGGCTTGCCCGTCGACTTTCGCCAGCAGACCGCCTTCTACCGCGGCCGCACCATCTGGGTCCGGCGCTATCCGATCTCGATCGACGTCCGTGAGTTCGAGCGAACCGCCGCGAGTCCCGCGGTCGAACGGGCGGAACGCGAGATCCTCCGCTGGCGACCCGAACAGCTGATCTACCGCGTCGACCGCATGGACCTTTCGAAGAACATCATCCGGGGCTTCTTGGGCTATGAGCGGTTGCTGCAAGCGCACCCTGAGTGGCGGGGCCGCGTCGTCTTCTGGGCGCTGTTGCAGAAGACCCGCCAGGATGTTCCCCAGTATCGCGAGTACGCGCGCCAGGTGGTGCAGGTGGCGCGGGTGATCAACCAGCGCCTTGGCTCCGGTAACTGGCAGCCAATCCGGCTCGAGCTGCGCGACGACATGAGTCGGGCGGTGGCGGGCTACAAGCAGTTCGATGTCCTGCTGGTGAACCCTATCTACGACGGCATGAACCTGGTCGCCAAGGAAGGGATCACCGTCAACCGCCGGGGCGGGGCCCTGGTCCTATCGGAGAATGCCGGGACCCATGAAGAACTCGGGGAGTGGGCGATCACCATCAATCCCTTCGACGTCGACGCCACGGCGCAAGCACTGCACCGGGCCCTGTTGATGGACCCGGTCGAGCGTCACGCGCGGGCCGAGAAAATGCGTGCCGTGGTGCAACAGAACGATGTGGCCCGCTGGATCTCCGCGCAGTTGCAAGACATCCGCGACCTGGTGGAACCGTCCGCGGCCCGCCGGCCCGAGGTTGGGCTCGAAGAGCCCCTGCCACTCGGACGCGAGGGAATGCGCTAAGCGCCGGTGCAGATGTCGAGCACTTGCCGGAGAAGCTGGGTGACCCCGGGCACGCCATCCACCATCAGATCGCAGTCGCGGAACATGTCGTCCCGCACCTCCGTTGAGCGCACGCCCACGGCCACCGTCCTAACGGATGCCATACCCTTGAGTGCCGAAAACGCATCCGAATCCGTGCGGTCGTCGCCAACATAGATGATGCCGGCGGGCTGCAGGTCGGCGGCCAGCCGGCGCAGGACTTCTCCTTTATCGAGTTCGAGCGGCGGCCGAACCTCCCAGACGAGGCGTCCGGGTTGGAGCTGCAGGTGCTCGCGGCGCGCGATCTCCTCAAGCGCCGGCAGCAACGCCGCGCCGGACGCGGATGGGTCCGCGGCCTGGCGGAAATGGATGCTGAGCGTCGCCTGCTTGCGTTCGATGACAATACCCCGCTCATGGGCTTGGGGAAGCGCCTCCACCGCATCGGCCGCGCGGCGCAATCGCGCCAGGTATGGCTGGGCCTCATCGACCACCCGTGAGGCGCCGCTATCCCGCTCCTCGAGTCCGTGATTGCCAATCAACAGCGCGCCTGTCACTGGGAGCCGGCTTAGCAGGAAATCCGTGTCCCGGCCGCTGATGATCACAACCCGCTGCAGGCAATGGCTGAGCTCGCTGAGAAGCGGGACTGCCTGCGGATCGGGCGCCGCGCCGTCTGGCTCAGGCACGATTGGCGCCAGCGTGCCATCAAAGTCGAGGCCGAGGATGATCCGCGCAGGCGGTACGGCGGAGAGACGTTCGCGAAGTGAGGTCAGGCCCAGAGATGGCGGGCGCCGGCGAGCTCCGGAAACTCCGTCTCCGGAATCTGGAGCCGGCTCTGAACGGCGGCCTCCATCAGGGAGAAGATCACTTTGACGCCGGCGAGATTGATGCCGTGCACGGTGGTGAGCTCGCGGATCAGCCGGATCCGCTCGATATCGCGCCGCGAGTAGCGCCGCCGCTGCGTCGGCGTCCGCTCGGGCGCGATCAGGTTTTCACTCTCGTACACGAAGAGGGTGCGCGGCTCGATGTCGAACATGTCGGAGACTTCGCTGGACTTATGCGGCATTGCCACCTGCTGCCCTCCCGAACCCGAAATTGCACACCATTATATCCACCATATCAGGATTTGTGATAAACGCTCGAACCCGAGCGTCGTATACGCGGTTTGTGGCGGCACTGTGCCCAGCGTGACCGAGCCCAAGAGCGCACTCATTGCTTGTACGGGGGCGTATCACCTTAGCCGTACGAACTCACGCTTGAACGCACCCGGTCTTGCAGGGTACTGTCACGCCCGAACGGCCCCGCGCCGAACTTTCGAGCATGTCGCGCATCTTACGGCAACTCACGGTGTTTGAAGGGCGAGTCGTGCTGGGAGTGATGCTCTTTGCACTCCTCACGCCTCCCTTCGGGCTGCGCGCCTACCTGGAGGCCCGCGCCCAGGATCAAGCGCAGGCAGCCCGCGTGATCAGCAGCTTCGGCCGCCCGGTGGGCGCCATCGTCAAGCTGCCGGTCACCGCGCGTGGTTTCGTCCAGGCCCCGCGCTCGCCGCTCGATGGCATTCGGGGCAAGGGCTCCTGGCTGATGATTTTCGACGGCGATTGGATCGATCCGGATGCGGACCGCGCGGCGGCGATCGTCGATGCGGCCGTCCGCGCTGACCTCAGCCACCTGTATGTCCGGGTCGCCGACAGCAAGCACCACTTTTACGGCGCACCGGCGCTGCAGGACCTGCTGCCAATCGCTCACGCGCACGGGCTCAGCATCATCGGCTGGATCGAGCCCATGCTCGATGACCCGACCGCCGACACGGCCGATGCCCTGGCGGCTGCGCAGTTCGACGAGCAGGGCCAGCGGCTCGACGGCCTGGCGCTGACCATCGAGGGCACCAGCACGTCAGACCCGAACGTCGGCCAGTACCTGTCGGGCATCCGCGGCGGCATCACCGGGATGAATGGGCTGGGCGACCGCTACCTGTTGATTGCCAGCACGTTGCCCATCCCGTATGACCATCCGGGGTACGCCTATGCCACCATGTCGCGCTATTGCCAGGCTTTTGCGCCGATGGTGTACTGGCGTGCGACCGGGCTCCCGCAATACAGCGGCGCCGATGGGACGCGGGCCTACGTCGACCAGGTCTTCCAAGAATTCCGCGATCCGGGTGTCAACCCATTCAAGCGTCCGCTGACCATCACTGCGCAAACGTACGACGCCGCGCCCGAGTACGGCACGCCGGGGGCGCCACCCCCCGACGAGATCGTTACCTCGATGAATGAGACCCGCGCCCAGGGTGGTGTCAGCTGGTCCTATTACCGGCTGGCCAATGCCGACAACGGCGTCACCGGGGACGAGCAGCAGGCGATCACGGCTTACCCGTTCTGGCAGCGATACCGCGGAGGGGGTATCGCGGCCAAGGCACTGATCGCCCTACCTGACCAGCCAGTCGCCTACTAAGAAGAGGGGTTGAGGAACCAATGAAAACGTTCTTTCGCCGTCTGTCCGTCCCAACCGGCCTGCGCCGCAAGCGTGTGGTCGTCCCCGCGCTCGCGCTCGTCGGGGCGCTCCTTCTCGGTGGGCTCTGGATCCTCGGGCACTCAGGGACGAATTCGGTCTGGAACCAGCCCAGCGTGCCGATCAGTGACGTGCTCGACCGGGTCGACCGCGGCGACATCGCCGGCGCGACCATCATCGGCCAGCGCATCCTATTGACTGATAGGGCCGGCCGGCAATCGTGGACCATCGAAAAAGAGGCGTCGATGAGCTCCACCGAACAGTACCTGCGCAGTCACAACGTCAAGGTCGCCGTCCAGTCGACCGACGATGTCTCCTTTACCTCGGCCCTACCGAACCTGCTGGGCCTGCTCGTTTTGCTGGCCCTGCTGTTGATCATGTTGCGCCGCTCCAACTTACTGGGAAATCCGATGGGGGCGATGACCAAGCATCTGGCCGACGCTCGAACCGGTGACGGCGAGCAGGTTACGTTCGACCAGGTGGTTGGGGTTGACGAGGCCAAGCACGAGCTGGAAGAAGTCGTCGAATTCCTCAAAGCGCCTGGGAGTTTCGGTCAGCTGGGTGCGCGCATGCCGCGCGGGATCCTGCTGGTCGGACCGCCCGGTACCGGGAAGACGCTCTTGTCGCGCGCGGTGGCAGGCGAGGCGAAGGTCCCCTATTTCTCTCTCAGCGGCTCCGACTTCGTCGAGATGTTCGTCGGCGTCGGCGCAGCGCGGGTGCGCGACCTGTTCCGCCATGCGAAGAAGAACTCACCCTGCATCATCTTCCTCGACGAGATCGACGCGCTTGGCCGCAAGCGCGGCGGCTCGCAGATCCGGACTAACGAAGAACGCGAGCAGACGCTGAACCAGCTGCTGGTGGAGATGGACGGGTTCAGCACCGACTCGGCCGTGGTCGTGATCGCGGCCACCAATCGGCCGGATGTCCTCGACCCAGCCCTGCTCCGCTCCGGCCGGTTCGACCGGCGCGTAGCGATCGACGCTCCCGACCTCAACGGCCGGCGCGCCATCCTATCTCTCTATGCCGCGCAGAAGCCGCTGGCCGACAACATCAACCTGGACATCGTGGCGCGGCAGACGCCGGGATTCACCGGGGCCGACCTGGCGAATCTCCTCAACGAGGCCGCTATCCTGGCCGGACGCAACAAGAAGCAGGCGATCGGCAAGGAGGAGCTCGAAGAGGCGAGCCTCCGGGTGATGGCGGGCCCGGAAAAGCGCAGCCGGATGATCACGCCGGAAGAGAAGGCCATCATCGCCTTCCACGAGGTCGGGCACGCCCTGGTGATGAAGTCGATTGCGAAGAGTGATCCGGTGCACAAAGTGTCGGTGGTCTCGCGAGGGCAGGCGCTTGGCGTGACCATCCAGCTGCCCTTGAAGGATCGCTACCTGACCTCGAAGTCGGAGCTGATCGCGCGGATGGCGGCGGCGATGGGCGGTCGAGCCGCCGAAGAGATCATCTTCGGTGACGTGACGACCGGCGCCAAGCAGGACATCGAGTACGCGACCAATGTCGCGCGCCAGATGGTATGTGAGTTCGGCATGAGTGACCGGCTTGGACTCGTCACCCTGCACCGCAAGGGCGACGGCGACAGTCTGTTCTTCTCCGAGCTGACCGCGGCCGACGTCGATGCCGAGGTCAAGTCGCTGACCGATGCCGCCTACCGCCAGGCCTACGAGATCTGCGAGGCACGACGCGCCACGCTGACCCGGATTGCCGAGCACCTGCAGGTGGTGGAGACCATCGACGGCGAGGAGCTCGACCGGCTGTTGCTCGACGAGACCTTGGTGCCGTTCGCCACCGTCGGACTGCCCGAGACTGCGGAGTCCGCCACGGCGCCTCGCATCGCCGCGGCGGAAGCCCATGACTGGGACGAGGACTCGAGCGCTTCGGCACATGACAGCGAGACCGGGCCACCTCTCGCCGCCAGCTAACCGACGAACTAGATAATTTCCTCGTAAAGGTCGTAGACGTGCTTGAGGTCGTCAGGGGGCTTGACGCCGCCATGCTTTAACGACTCGAGCAGCATGAGGATGTACTTCACGCCCGCGAGGTTAACCCCTTTTTCTCGGGTCAGCTGCTGGATCACCTGCAGCTTGCGGACGTTGCGCTGCGAGTAGCGGCGCCTGTTGGTCGCGGTGCGGTAGGGCTCGATCAATCCGAGGTCCTCGTACATCATCAGCGTCCGTGGGTGGGTCTCGAGGATCTCAGAGGCGACGCTGATCGTGTAGAGCGGTTTGTCGAGGTCGAACGCTCCACCGATCCGCGAATCGCGGTTGGGGACCAAGTTCTATTCCTTGACCCAATCCTGGACGCCGCGGCTCAGGCTGGCGGGAGTCGTTTCGGACTTGATCAGGTAGTCGAGCGCACCGAGCTTCAGTCCACGATCGACGAGCTCCTTCTCGCCGTAGTTGGACAGGATGATGACCGGGATGTTCTTGGTGACACCATCGGAGCGGAGGTTCTCGAGAACCGCGAAGCCGTCCATCTTGGGGAGGCGAATGTCGAGAAAGACGATATCCGGGACCTGGTTCTTGGCGTGGTCGAGCCCCTCCTCGCCGGACTTGGCGACCGTGACCCGGTAGCCATCCAGCTCCAGCTTGAGTTTGTACATCTCAGCCACCGCGGGATCGTCTTCGATGAATAGGACGTTTACGTCCTCGTCGACGACTTCAGTCATATCCCCTCCTTAGACGGATCGCCCGCTTTTCCACGCCGGAGCGGGCTGAACGGAAAGCAGACATCGCGCCTGTCATCTTTCCTCCCTGCCCATCGGTCGTTAGTATAAAACAAGTTCACCCAGTTTCCTGAATCGGCGGCGTACCCAACCGAACATGGGCGAAGCCAAACCCAAGTGATACGATGGCTTCGCGGCCAGGCGGAACCATTGGGTGGAGTCGAGGCGCGCATTTTTCGGGCATGGGATATTTACGAGGTCTTCGGCATGGTGCGATCGCCGGTGTGGTCCTGGGATTGCTCTACGCGCCTGACACGGGCGTGGCTGTGCGGCGCCGGATCTCGCGGCTACTGGGCCAGGCTCAGGAGATGATGGCCGGCGAAGGCGGCGGACCGGCGGCCGCCCCGGCAACACCCCGACGCCGGGCTGCAAGTGGACCAGAAAGCAGGGCCAGGCGCCCCTAGGAGGACGAGATGGATCAGACGGTGGAAAAGACGATCGACCGCTTGAGCGAGCTGCTCGACCGGGCTACGAAAACCGCGCAGGACCTTGAGGTGAAGGACCGACTGACCGACGCCGTGTCGGCCTTGCGTCGCACCCGGATCACTCAGGACGACGATACCGGCGTGGAGCGCTTTGTCACCGGGCTCCTCCTCGGAGTCGCGGTCGGCTTCGGCTTAGCGCTGCTGCTCGCCCCCAAGTCCGGGGAGGAAATGCGCGACGACCTGATGCAGCGTGGGATCGAGCTGCGCGACCGCGCCGGCGGGTTGGCGTCCAAGATGCCCTTCGGGGACGGCGAGCAGGGCCGCACCGAGAAGGCGTCCAGCGACCATCCAGGAACCGCTTAGCTAAAAGCGCTCAGCACCAGCGTCAGTTGTTAGGCGGTTTGCAGTTGCCGTTTGGCAGGATGTTGGGTGTGGGACACGGCGACGGCGACGGCGACGGTGGGGCCGGCGGCGGTGGCGGCGGGTTGATGATGCAGTAGATCCCGTTCACCGTGATCTGCGCGTAGGTCAGGGTGTAGGGGTTGTAGTTCGCGGGCAGCTTGCACTGGGGCCACGGTTGGGCGAGGGTCGGTGGGAGGTTCTCAGTCCCCGGCAAGAAGTAATTCCCGCCCACGGCGTGAACGCTGGCCGGCACCGGATACCACTCGTCGGGCTTCCCGGCAAGTGCCTGCGTCATGAACTTGTGCCAGATGGGCGCAGCCCCGACGATGCCGGTCGAGTTGTGGCTGAGCGGCTTATTGTCCGGGTTGCCGACCCATACCGCCGTCGCCAGGCTGGGGGTGAAGCCGACCGTCCAGTTGTCCTTGAAGTCGTTGGTGGTGCCGGTCTTCGCCGCGACCGTCCGGCCGGGGAGCGTGAGGTCGCCGTGGCAGCCGAACTCGAGGCAGCGGTTGCGGTCGTCCGACATGATCGAGGCGATGATGAAGGCGACGTTCTCGTCGACCGCGCGGAACTCATTCTTCTTCACCTCGTAGGTGAAGACGTTCCGACCGAGCCCGTCTTTGATGTTGAGAATGGGCGCCTCGCGATGACGGACTCCGAGCGTCGCCAGGGTCGAGGCCGCCGTCGCCATGTCGGCGAGGCGGACCGGGTACGCGCCCAGGGTCAGGCTCATCCCGTAGTTGTCCGGGCTCTGGTCGACGCAGGGCAGCGGACCGAGGCAGGTCAATCCCATGCGGTGCGCCATATCGACAACGGCCGGGATGCCGGTGCGCAGTTCCGTCTTTAGCGCCGGGATGTTCATCGAGTTGCCCATCATCATCTTCAGCGGCAGGGTGCCGTGAAAGCGGCGGTCGTAGTTTGCCGGGATGTACTTGCCGAAACCGGCCGGATCGCCGCCGATGGGAAAGACCAGCGCCTCGTCGAGGATCGGACTGAGCATGTTGACCTTGCGGCTTTCAATGGCGGCGGTGTAGGTGAAGATCTTGAAGCTCGAGCCCGGGGGCCGCGGCACGTCATAGGCGAAGTTGTATTGGCCGCCCGGCCGGTTGTAGTCGTCACCACCGACCATCGCCAGCACCTCACCGGTGCGCGGGTCCATGCTCACCAGGGCGGCGTCGTGGAAGTTATAGAAGTTCCCCTTCTGCGCGACCTGGTCGTGCACCACCTGTTCCGCCAGGTGTTGCAGGTTGAGATCGAGGCTGGTGTAGACGCGGTAACCGCGACGGTCGTCGGACTTGATGTTGTAGGGGGGGTTGGCGAGCGTCTTCAAGACGTAGTCGACGAAGTAAGGCGCCTCGAACTTCGTGGTCGGTGGGAAGATCTGCAGTTTGGCGGCATAAGCGGCTTCGGCCTGCGCCGCGGTGATGTACTTCTCGCCGACCATGGCGGCGAGCACCTCTGCCTGGCGTTGCTTGGCGGACTGCAGGTTCACCACCGGGTTGTACTGGGTCGGCGCCTGCGGGAGTCCCGCGAGCATGGCCGCCTGTGCCAGGGAGAGGTCGTGCGCGTTGGTCTGGAAGTAGCTCCGTGCCGCCGCCTCGATCCCGTAGGTCTGGCTGCCGTAAAAGATGGTGTTGAGGTACATCTCGAGGATCTGGTTCTTGCTGTATTCACGGTTGAGCTCGATGGCGAGAATGGCTTCCTTGAGCTTTCGCTGGATATCGGCCGGGGCGTTGGTTCCGATGTAGACTTGCTTCACCAACTGCTGGCTGATGGTGCTGCCCCCTTGCTTGACGGCGTGGTGCTGATAGTTCGCGATGGCGGCGCGGACGATGCCGCCGAGGTCGATGCCACTGTTCGAGTAAAAGGTGCGATCCTCGGTCGCGAGGGTCGCCTTGACGACCCAGGGCGAGATGTAATTGAGCGGCACCACGATCCGATGGTCGCCGGCCTTGCCGATGTCGGCGAGCAAGGTGCCATGACGGTCGTAGATCAGGGTGTCCTGCTCCATCTTGTTGGAGGCGAGCCCACTGACCGCCGGTAAGGTCCCGACGGCCTGCGCCGTAATCGCCGGAATGCCGAGCAGGGGCAGCAGCAGGACGACCAGCAGGCCGAGGATGAGGACCCGACGAAAGTCGGCACGGCTACGCCGGCGCCAGCTTTTGACGTTGCGCTGACTCCGTCGCCGCGCGGCGAGGCTTAGGCGCTCAGAAACCCGAAGATCCCCGAAAGGAGGAGCCACAGAGAGACGAGGATAACCGCTGCCCACCCCGCCCCGCTGGCGAGGGTGCGAAGTGGCGACCGGCGAAGCCGCCGGATCTGGCGCCGCCGAGCGTCGAGCGATGAGAGGCCGCTAGCGGAAACTGAGTGCGTCGCATGCCGGATACTTATCAATTAAGGACCCCTAAATACTTACTATTTGAGTGAATAAAAGTTGATGGGGTCATTATAACGTAGAAGGGACCCGTTTGCGCCAGTCGAGCTTGCGTAGCCATTCCTACCTGTCGAACGGGAGGGCGGGCTGGATGGTTACGCGATGCCGGAATTCGCCGATCAGGTCGCCGAGGGGCCCTATAATGGGGCCGCTTTGTCGCCTTCGGACGCCGCCCTAAAAGCCGGGACCATATTCTGCCGCGAGTGCGGCCGGCCGATCGAAGCGGACGCCCACTTCTGCCGCTTCTGCGGCAAATCACAGGCGGACCCTGTGGCTGGGTCAGCATCCACGGCGCCGAATCGCGAGCCGGCCGGCGCCCGTCTCGAGCACTGGTTGCGCCAGCTCTTTCCGCGCCACCATCTGCAGGATGAGTTCATGCACATCGGCACCATTGCCGCTTTCCTGATGGCGCTGATCGGGTTCGTTCTCGGGTTCTTCCTGGCCTACAGCTGGCTGGGAACGAACTTCCTACTGGGGTCGGTCGCGCTGCTCCTCTTCCTCATCCTCCGGGAGTCGACCCTCAGCCACATCCGGGTGCGCGGTGTGGCACCAGCGCCCACCCCGAGCGGCGGCCGTACCCATGCCGGGCGCCGGCCCGGCGGGCCCGCGACCAGCCTTCCCGCCGAGGCCGCCAACGCCGAATCCTCGCCGCCGGCCACGCCGAAATAAAAAAGCCGGCCTGGCATCAGGCCGGGGCTCCCCTACTAGCTGATGCCGGAACTGGGGGTTTATATGAGTTCACATGTATTTACGAATCTGGCCTTGAGGCGGCTGACGGTGGCACCTATACTGACCATCGCCTCGCTGGTCGCGCATAGCAGGCGGCGGCGTCAGGGTCGTCGACCGGAAACCAGGTAAACATTTGGAGGGCCGAATGGCTATCGCCGTCAAGCGTGAATCTCGACGCGACACGAACATCTCGCTCGACAAACCGATTTACACCATCAGCGTGGCATCCGAGATCCTGGAAACCCATCCACGGACGCTCATGATGTACGAGCACCTCGGGCTGGTCATTCCGAAGCGGACCTCGACCAACCGCCGGCGGTTTTCGCAGCGCGACGTCATGAAGCTGCAGACGATTCAGAAGCTGACCCGGCAGCACTCGGTCAACCTAGCCGGTGTGCGATACATCATGAAGCTGCTCAAGCTGTTGCACGAACACGAGCTGGCATCGCCCGTCGAGCTCCGCGATATCGACGTCTCGCTACTGGACGTCTGATCCCCACGCGTCATTCAGATTGCGAACGATGATATCGGTGTCGCCCCGCGTGGTTTTTGCGGATTGTTATGCGTCCGCCCTCCGCTTTACCCGACAGTGGCCGCAGGATACTTTCTGATGACGCTCCTGTTGACAGGGTTTCAGAGCCTGCCTATAATTTCAGGTAGTTCTCTTGCCCCCCTCTTCGGGCCCTCCCTTGGGAGGGCCTTAACTTTTCCAGGGGCCGCGCGATTTGAGGGGTTCGTCTATACTGCTTCGCGCCAAGAGGAGTGTTATGGAAAGTAAGACGCGCCGCAGCGCCGGCGCGAGCCGCGCGAGCCAGGCGGACGAAGACCTGGTCGATGTTCTCCTCGTGGAAGACGATCCGTCCGTGCTCGAGATGTACCGACTGAAATTGGAGCTCGACGGCTATCACGTCAACACCGCTCTCGATGGCGAAGAGGGACTCAAGAAGGCCGGCGACCTCGCCCCCGACATCATCTTTCTCGATATCCGGCTGCCGAAGATGGACGGATTGGAAGTTTTGAGGAAGCTGCGGGCGCAGGAAAAGACCCGCGATATTCCGGTTATCATCCTCTCTAACTACGATGAAGAGGATCTGGTCGCGCGAGGGCTACGCCTTGGGGCGCATGAGTACCTCATCAAGGCCCGCACGACGCCGACCAGCCTCTCCGAAGGTATCGAGGATTGGCTAAAGGAGTAACCCGCCGGGCGCCCTCGGACACGAGCCTTTCCCTCGACAAGCCCATCTACACCATCAGCGTCGCGTCCGAGATCCTGCAGACGCACCCGCGCACCTTGATGATGTACGAGCACCTCGGCCTGGTGGTCCCCAAGCGCACATCGACCAACCGCCGGCGGTTTTCGCAACGGGACATCCGCAAGCTCCAGGCGATCCAGACCCTGACGCGCCAGCATGGCGTCAACCTCAACGGCGCGCGCTACGTCCTTCGGCTCCTCCGCATCCTGGTCGATAACGGCCTCGAGGCTCCGCCCGAGCTGCGCGACCTCGACGTCAAAGAACTAGACGTCTAACGCCCTCAAGGGGCGCTGGCCGGAGCGCTGTGAGCCGTTACGCGAGCGAAACAACTTGGCCCCGGGTTGGTTGCCGAAATGTTGGCCTCGATCGGCGCCGATACCGTTATGGGCACGTATGAGCTTTAGGCCGGATAGCCCACTGAACCGGCTGGTCATCCTCTGGCCGGGCGTGCCGATTACCATGTGCGCGCTGGGCTTCGTGCTCGCCGTCATCGAGATCTCGCAAACACACAGCGGCGCCTTCGCGGCACTGGCGATCGCCATGGGCTGCGGCCTTGCCTTCAGCGTCGGGCTGCTCTTCCACAGTTTCTTCATCGAGTGGATCGAAGTGACCATCACCCGCGAGGGCATCGCGCTCCGGCCGGTCGGCCATGCCTGGTTCAAGCGCCAGCCGCGCCTGGTCCCCTGGGATCGCGTCCACGGCATGAACCAGGTCATCACCCGCCAGGGCGGACACCTCGAGATCGCCGCCGGCGGTCAGGTACTGAAGCTGAACCGGGCACTGTTCCGGGAGGACACCTTCGAGAACCTGTGTGCCGCCGTCGCGCAGCGGACTCGTCAGTGGGGTCCGGCGGAGTACGACGACGAGCTCGCCGCCGCGGCCTGACGGATCCGAGCGCTAACTCCGATAGTAGACCTGCGCCGAGTGCACCGCCTTTTGGTAGCTACCGTAGCGGGCCTGCAGAGTGGTCCGATCCCCAAACCAGGGATCATTGATATAAAGGATGTCGCCGTGGTGGCCGGTGATGACCACGAAGTGCATGCCGCCGTAGAGGCGCACCTCGGCGACCACCAGCCGGCCCGCGTCGAGCTGCGCCTCGACCACGGATTGCGGGGGGAGATCCTCGATGTCCTGGTCGCCGGTGCGGAGCTGCGAAACCATCCCGGGGACGTGGAGCCACTGCCAGCGGACCGAACCCTGGGTCACAGCGGTTGCCTGTCGCCAGAGCAGGAGGTCGTTCTCGATGTAGCCGCCGTGGGCCGTCAGCCACTGGTTTAACTGCGCGGGGTTTGTCGGGTAGCCGTATGCGGATGCCACCATGGTGACCGCCGTCAGGGCGCAGCCGGAGGAGCCGATGGTATCGACGGGATCGCTGCCGAGCGCCTGGCGTGACCAGGGTTGCGCGCGCTGGCTCATCGTCGGCACGGGAGGACTGGCCAGCGCCCAGAGCCCTCCCAGCGACCACGCCGCCAGGGCGAGCAGGCCGGCCGCCAGCGGGCCGTGCCATCCCCTCATCACGGCGCCATCTTACGGTTGAGGTTGGGGCCTGTCCAGCGCCGGCGCTGTTTGCTTTGGTTTGTTACCGGATGGTCACAGTCGCGCCTAGCGCAGCAGACCGGCCAGGTCACCCTCGAAGCCGGCGAGGGCCAACCGAGCATCCAGCACGTCATCGGCCGTG
>Ga0137390_10000822_pt1 | contig 22083 bp, 22 predicted proteins | sample 15con2h24AmetaG_FD_104937 | JGI IMG/M metagenome (GOLD analysis project Ga0137390, IMG submission 104937) | Vadose zone soil microbial communities from Angelo Coast Range Reserve, California, USA - 15con2h2.4A metaG | ecosystem: Environmental > Terrestrial > Soil > Vadose zone > Saprolite... | reverse complement strand
TCGTTGATGCCGACGATGCCGTATTCCAATGCCTCGGCGACGCGCCAGATGCGGCCGATGTCGCGGCTGTAGAAATAGGCGGCGAGGCCGAACTCGGTGTCGTTCGCCATCCGGATCGCCTCGGCCTCGTTCTTGAAGCGGTAGAGCGGCGCTACCGGGCCGAAGGTCTCTTCCCGGGTGATCAGCATGTCGGTCGTCACATCGGTGAGGACGGTCGGTTCGAAAAAGCTGCCGCCCAAGGCACTGCGCTTCCCGCCGATGACGATCTTGGCGCCCTTTTTCAGCGCGTCGCCGATATGCGCCTCGACCTTCTCGACCGCCTTCATGTCGATGAGCGGTCCGATCACCGCCCCCGGCTCGAACCCGTCGGCGACCTTCATCGCCCCGGCCGCTTCGGCCAGACGCTTGGTGAAGGCGTCGTAGACCCCGTCCTGCACCAGGATGCGGTTGGCGCAGACGCAGGTCTGGCCGGCATTCCTATATTTCGAGGCGATCGCGCCCTTGACCGCCATCTCGATGTCGGCGTCGTCAAAGACGATGAACGGCGCGTTGCCGCCCAGTTCGAGCGAGAGTTTCTTCACCGTCCCGGCGCATTGCTCCATCAACAGCTTGCCGATCTCAGTCGAGCCGGTGAAGGTCAGCTTGCGCACGGTCGGGTTCGAGGTCATCTCGCCGCCGATCTCGGTGGCGCCGCCGGTGACACAGGAAAAGACGCCCTTCGGCACGCCGGCGCGTTCGGCCAGCTCGCAGAGCGCGAGGGCCGAATAGGGCGTCGCGGTCGCCGGCTTCAACACCATCGTGCAGCCGGCCGCCAAGGCGGGCCCGCATTTCCGGGTGATCATCGCCGCCGGGAAATTCCATGGTGTGATCGCGGCGCACACCCCGATCGGCTCCTTGATGACGACGATGCGCTTGTCGGCGCCGTGCGAGGGGATCGTGTCGCCGTAGACGCGCTTACCCTCCTCGCCGAACCATTCGATGAAGGCGGCCGCATAGGCGATCTCGCCCTTCGACTCGGTCAAGGGCTTGCCCTGTTCGGCGGTCATCAGCGTGGCGAGATCCTCCTGGTTCGCCATCAGAAGATCGAACCAGCGGCGCAGGATCTGGGCGCGCTCCTTGGCGGTTTTGGCGCGCCACGCCGGCAAAGCCCGGTCGGCCGCCTCGATCGCGCGGCGGGTCTCCTCGGCGCCCATCTTGGGCACGGTGCCAAGGACCTCGCCATTGGCCGGATTGGTCACCCGGATCGTCGCGCGGCTGATCGCATCGACCCATTCGCCGTCGATGTAGCAATGCTGCCGGAACAGCTTTTCATCCTGGAGCTTCATCGCGCCCTCCTCTCGCCGCGTGACCCGAAGGAATCATAGGTACGGGCAGCCCCGGGGTTTGGCAAGGTAAGCCGAACAGCCGCGAGGCAGCCCGCCGGGCGAACGCGACGTGCGCGCCGCGCCGGGGCGCTCGTCGCGGTAGCCCGGCCGACGGCGCACCCGAGCCCGCTCAATCGCAGTAATAGCCAAGCTTTAGCTGCAGGCGTACTCCGCTCAGCAGGTTCCCCGCCCTGTCGCAGACCGCGACCACGGTGCTGACGTCCTCCTCGATCAGCTCGCGGGCGCGCATCAGCGCCTCGTGCTCGGTGCTGAACCGCTCGAATTGGACCCGCTCATCGAGGTGACGGTCGCGGCTCGCCATCGCCGCGGCATCCCCATAAAGAACGCTGTAAGTCATCACCTACCCCCTCATTTACCGCTCGTGTCTCGGCCCCGGCGAGGCTTACTCGGCCGCAGCGCGCTGCAACGGCGCCTCGTCGCCGGATTTCGCGCGCCCCGTGCCGCGGACCGGCGACGATTGGCCGCCCAAGCCGAGACGATCCGCCCCGACGACCCGCCAGGTCAGCGCCATCGACTCGCTCGCCAGCGCGCTGATGTCGGAGCCTCCCCGCCGGGCGGCGTCGGCGAACCACTGCTGCTGGGTTTGCGCGAAATCGGCGGGGCTGCGGCATTCGAACATCTGCTGCAGCGATCGGGCAGAGGCGTCGATCGCCTCCTGTTGCCGGCGGAGCCAATCCGACCAGATCGTCCCAATCCCCGAAACAAACTCACATTGCGCGCTGGCCCAGGTTTCGGCCTCGCGCAGGACCCCCGCCGCGACGGCGCCGCCGGGCGCGACGCCGCTCATGCTTTCGGTTCGATTGAACTCCGTCATCTCACAGCCCTCCTCGAACGACAACGCCAAAGAACAAAGCTGACGGCGTCCCGCGCGCACCTGCGGATTAAAACGCCGTGGCCGTTTTTGAGGCTTTTTGAATGTTCGACGGAACCCAAGGATGCGCGGTCTTTTACGGCGTCAGTGTGACCGTATTGTTTCGTTCGGTGACGGCGCGCGAGAAAGACGATTTTATTTTCGTATCCCGACGCGCGGCCGGAAAACTCGCACCCGAAGTTATTGGGGTCAGGCGCGGCGTGCGGCGGCGATCTCGTCGGGTGTGTACCGGAAGGCGCGAAATACCGCGTTGGTGAGGCCGGGCCTACCCGGCGCCTCGAAGAAGTACGGGTTGATGTATTCCCACACGACCTCGCCGGCGCCGGTCACCTCGAAAAGCCGGCCATGGATGCCCTCGCAGATCAGCGTGTTGCCGTTGGCGAGGCGCTGGGCGCCGGAAATGTACGGGCTGAAGAACTCGAACATCGACGGGTCGCTGTATTGCCAGACGATCGCGCTGGTCCGCGGATCGACCTCGATGACCCGCGAGAAGGTGCCCGGATGGTCGCGCCGGTGGGTGCCGTTGTCGAAGATCAGGATGTTGCCGTTGGGCAATGGGCGCGGGTCGTGCTGCTGGGCAAGCGGCGGGCTGCCGAGTTGCCAGACGATGTCGCCGGTGGCGCGCTCGATCATCACCACCGTCGAGATGTTGCGAAAGCTGACGAGGATGTTGCCCTCGGCCGTCTCGGCGACCGTGTTGCCGTGGGTCCATTCGGCGCGATGGTCCTGCAGCGTCATCGGATACGCCTCGGGTTCCAGATGCTCCCAGCTGCACCATTCCCAGACGATTTCGCCGGATGTCGTCATTTCAAGCAGGTAGTCGGCGTAGATGATCCCTCCGTCCGCCTCGGTGCCGGGCAATCCGCCCTGAACGCGGCGGGCGATCTCGGTTGGCAAGGGGCGCAGGCAGAGCAACAGGACATTGCCGTTCTTCAGCTTGCGCGCGTCGTGGTGGTGGTCCGGGTGACGCACCTCCCAGAGGATCCGCCCGTGCCAATCGACCTCCATCGCGGCGCCGGCCTTGAAGCGCAGCCACGCCTCGAAGCGGTCGGTGTCCTCCATCATCTTGCCGCTGTAGAAGAGGTGCCCGTTTTCGAGCAGGTAGCCATAGAGACCCGGCCGGTGCGGCATGCTCCAGCGATGGGCCACCTCGCCCGCCATATCGATCAAATAGACCGTGCCCTCACCGGACATCGGCGCGAACAGCGTGTAGCCGGGCTGCGCCAGCGTCGGATCATGCGCGATCAGCCCGGTCCGCGAGCGCCGTATCTTCTGCTGGTCGACTGTGGTCATGGCGCTTTCCTCAACAGCCGTAGGGTGGGTGAGCGCAGCGAAACCCACCATGCCGAACGCGCGATGGTGGGTTTCGCGTCGCTGCAACCCACCCTACGGCGCCGTGGCGGGCAATCGTTACTCGACCGTCACGCTCTTGGCCAGGTTGCGCGGCTGGTCGACGTCGGTGCCTTTCAGCACCGCGACGTGGTAGGCAAGGAGCTGGATCGGGATCGCGTAGAGGAGCGGCGCCACAAAGGGGGCGCAATGCGGGACGGCGATGCCAAAGGCGAGGCGCCCTTCGAGCCGCGCCACCCCCGCGGCGTCCGAGATCATCACGACGCGGCCGCCGCGCGCCATTACTTCCTCGACATTCGACAAGGTCTTCTCGAACAGATCGTCGGGCGGCGCCAGGACGATGACCGGCACATTGTCGTCGATCAGCGCAATCGGGCCGTGCTTCATTTCACCAGCGGCATAGCCTTCGGCGTGAATATAGGAGATCTCCTTGAGTTTCAGCGCCCCTTCAAGGGCCAGCGGATAGGAAGTGCCGCGCCCGAGATAGAGGACGTCGCGGGCTAGTGCGATCTCGGCCGCGATCTCCTGGATGCGCTCGTCATGGTGCAAGATCTCGCTGGCGCGCGACGGGATCTCGGCGAGCTGGCCGGCGAGCGCGGCCTCGCCCTCGGCATCGATCGTGCCGCGCGCCCGCGCCATCGCGACGGTAAACGCCGCCAGCACCGCAAGTTGGGTAGTGAAGGCCTTGGTCGAGGCGACGCCGATCTCCGGCCCGGCCAGCGTCGGCAACACGATGTCCGCTTCGCGCGCGATCGTGCTTTCCGGCTGGTTGACGATCGCGATGATCTTCTGCCCGGCCTCGCGGCAATAGCGCAATGCCGCCAGCGTGTCGGCGGTCTCGCCCGATTGCGAGATGACGAGCGCGGCGCCGTCCTTCGGCATTGCCGGGGCGCGGTAGCGGAACTCCGAAGCGATGTCGGCCTCGACCGGGATGCGGGCGATCCGCTCCAGCCAATATTTGGCAATCAGCCCGGCGTGATGTGCGGTGCCGCAGGCCAGCGTCGTGACCCGGCCGATATCGCCGAGCGCGAAGGGCAGCTCCGGCAGGTGGATCGTGCGGGTCACCGGATTGATCAGCGCGTGCAACGTGTCGCCGATCACCGCCGGCTGCTCGAAGATCTCCTTCTGCATGAAATGGCGGTAATTGCCCTTGCCGATAAGGGCGCCGGAGAGCGCGGTCTCGCGCACCGTGCGCGCGACCTTGCGGTTTTCCTGGTCGAAGATCGCGACCTTGCGCGAGGTCACAACGGCCCAATCGCCTTCTTCGAGATAGGTGATGCGGCGGGTCAACGGCGCCAGCGCAAGCGCATCCGAGCCGACGAACATCTCGCCATCGCCATAGCCGATCGCGAGTGGGCTGCCGCGGCGGGCGCAGATCAACAGATCGTGCTCGCCGGCGAACAGGAAGACGAGGGCGAAGGCGCCTTCAAGCCGTTCGAGCGTACGCGCCACCGCCTGCAAGGGCGTCAGCCCCTGGGTCAGATGATGCGTCGCCAGGATCGCCACCGCCTCGGTGTCGGTCTCGGTGTGGAACTGGTAGCCGAGCCCGGCAAGCTCGCGTTTCAGCGCTTGGAAGTTCTCGATGATGCCGTTGTGGACGATGGCGACCCTGTCGGTCGCGATCGGGTGGGCGTTGCCCTCGGTCGGCTGGCCATGCGTCGCCCAGCGCGTATGGCCGATACCGATCGTGCCCTGCACCGGATCGGATTTGAGCCGGGCGACGAGGTTGGCGAGCTTGCCCTCGGCGCGGCGCCGCTCGATGCGCCCATTGATGAGGGTCGCCACGCCAGCCGAATCATAGCCGCGGTATTCGAGACGGCGCAGCCCCTCGATCAGCTCGGCCGCGACGGGATTTTTGGCGATGATGCCGATGATGCCGCACATTAGCCCTGCTTTCCTTTGAGCCGCGCCCGCAGCTCGGCGGCGCGGCCCGGCTTGTCGACCTGCCGGGCGCGCGCGATCGTCAGCGCATCGGCCGGAACATCCGAGGTGACGACGCTGCCGGTCGCGACATAGGCCCCATCACCTATCGTGACCGGCGCGACCAGCGCGGTGTTCGATCCGATAAACGCGCGCTCGCCGATGATCGTGCGAAATTTGCTGAAGCCGTCGTAATTGCAGGTGATCGTCCCGGCGCCGATATTGGTCCCCGCCCCGATGTCGCTGTCGCCGAGATAGGAGAGGTGGCTGGCCTTGACGCCGGCGCCGAGGCGCGACGCCTTGACCTCGACGAAATTGCCGACATGTACGTCGGCCTCGAGCACCGCGCCGGGGCGCAGCCGGGCGAACGGCCCGACGATTGCGCCCGAGGCGATATCGGCTCCTTCGAGATGCGAGAACGAGCGAATGAGGACGTTGTCGGCGACCCTGACGCCGGGCCCGAAGACGACATTCGGCTCGATGACGACATCGCGCCCAAGGCTGGTATCGGCCGAGAGGAACACGGTCTCGGGCACGATCAGGGTCGCCCCCGCCTCCATCGCGCGGCGCCGCAGCCGATCCTGCATCAGCGCTTCTGCAGCGGCCAGTTCGGCGCGCGTGTTGACCCCCAAAAGCTCCTCTGTCGGCAATTCGGCGACCCGGCACGAGAGGCCTTGGGCGCGGGCAATCGCGACGATGTCGGTCAGGTAGAACTCGCGTTTAGCATTGTTGTTCCCGATTCGGTCCACCAGGTCGAAGGCGTGGCGCGAATCGAGCGCCATGATGCCGCTGTTGCACAACCCGATCGCCCGCTCGGCTGGGCTCGCATCCCTGGCTTCGACGATGCGTTCGAGCCCGCCGTCGCGGTCGAGCACGAGCCGGCCGTAGAGGGAGGGGTCGGCGGGCCTCATACCGGCCACGACGACCGCCGCCCCAGGCGCCCGGCGCCGTTCGGCCAGCAGTAGCGACAGGGTCTCTGGTCGCAGCAATGGGTGATCGCCGAACAGCACCAGAATATCCCGAATCGCCCCGCCCTTGATGAGCGTCCCGGCCAGTACCGGGCGCGCCGCGCGGAGCGCGTCGCCGGTGCCGCGCGGCGGCGATTGGACGACGCTCGGCACTGGCGCGACGGCCTGGGCCACCGAATCCATGTCGCGGCCGATGACGATAATGGTTACCGCCGGATCGAGCGGCCGCAACGCGTCGACGACGTGCCGGATCATCGGCTGCCCGGCGATCTCATGCAGGACCTTGGGGCGCGCCGAGTTGAGGCGGGTGCCCTCGCCGGCGGCGAGGATGATGGCGGCGAAGCGGGATTGGCTCATGACGAACGAAACGCGATCATGGAGACTAAGGTTCTCACAGGCCCTGCTACCCTGCCAACACACAGATTGTTGCGCAATATGATGAGCCTGGCGCAGACTTGACGGCGATGGCGCATTTTCTGCTGGTCTTCGACCTCGACGGCACGCTGGTTGACAGCGTCCCAGACTTAACCAATACGCTTAATAAAGTGTTGCGCGAGCGCGGGTATGCGCCGTTGACGCGTCCGGAAGTGGCGCCGATGGTGGGCGACGGGGTGCCAGCCTTGGTCGCCCGCGGCTTTGCGGCGCGCGGCGGCGACGCTGCCGAGGCTGCCGAGGCCCTGCCGCACTACATCCAGATTTATGAAGCCAACGCGACCGTGTTGACCCGGCCCTACCCCGGTGTGCGCGAGACCTTGGAGGGACTGCGCCGGCGCGGCTACCGCACAGCGGTGTGCACCAACAAACTGCAGCAGGCGACGATGGCGGTGCTGGAGGGGCTCGACCTGGCCGGGCTGTTCGACGGCATCGCGGGCGGCGACCGCTATCCGTTCAGAAAGCCCGACCCGGGCCATCTGCTCGGCCTGATCGGCGAGCTCGGCGGCAACGCCGGGCGCGCCGCGATGATCGGCGACAGCGAGAACGACGCCGCCGTCGCGCACGCCGCCTCGGTGCCGCTCGTCCTGATGCGTTACGGCTATGCGCGGGTCGCCCCGGAGACGCTCGGCGCGGACGCGGTGCTCGACCATTTCGCCGAACTGCCGGCGACGCTCGACCGGCTCGGGCTTACGCCGTAAATCGGAGGCGGCGCGTCGCGCCTCACTTTGTCATATTCCCGCCCGACCATTTCGGGCTGTTGCGAACGCTGCCTTGGCGATGTAATTTTTGTCGTCATTGCGATCGGTGATTTGTATCAATAATTAGTCACCTGATCGCTGTTCGACGCAGCGACAGCCCACGAGATCGAGATGTACCGCCATGTGGCACCTTACCGGGGACGACATTCAGCGAGCAAAAGAGGAACTCAAGGGTCGACGTGCCGCGATCAAGGCGCACTATGACAACGAGATGAAGCAGCTCGAGACGGATATTGCCGCGATCGAGACATTCGAGCGCGCCGCGGAAAATTTCGTGTCGAATTTCAAAGGCGAAGACGAGCCGGCAGCAACAGTAGCCGACCCGGAGCCGGCAGCGGAACCGGTTGCCACCGCCGATAGCGTGACCGAGAAGACCAGCCCTGCGAGGGAGGAGAGCAGCCCTGCGAGCGCGAAGACCCCTGTCGAGCAGAGCGCCGAAGCGGTAGCCGCTGCGGAACCTGCTCCGATCCCCGAGCCGGCGGCCGGCGGGAAAGGTTCCTCGCGCTGGCGCATGCGTCTCAGCACGACAGAAGGGTCACCGTAAGCCAATAAGCGGCATTACGTGGCGGTAGGCACGATTGCCGGCGACGCTCGAACGGGTGGGGCTCATTCTAAGAGGCGCAGATTGACGCCGCGGCCATGCCACTCGGCGAGATAGCCGGTCACCTGTCCGATTTCGGTCTCCAGTTCGAAGCGCACTGGCACCAGCAGATCGCCGGGCACCAGTCTGGCGAACCAGATCGTCCCCGTGCGGGCACCCTCGCTCTTTTTGGGGTCGGCCGGAAAGCCCGCGATCTCCGTGCGTTTCATTTGGCAGACATGGGTCGCGCCCTCGAAGCGCTGACCGCCGGCCGGCGACGAGATCTGCTCTCCGCGATCGGTGTAGCGCAGGTCGTAGCGGCGGCGGCCTTCGTAAACCGGAATGACCAGTGTGCAGTCCTCGCCGCGCCCGAGCCGGCGCTCGACCAGCAAATACGCGGTCAAAGCGTCGACCGTGCCGCGCATTTGCGCAGCAGTGATCGGCGTGATCGGCGGCGGCGAGGCGCTCCCGTCGATACTGCCGTCATCGCGGTAGTCGACACGATCATGGCGATCCTCGCCATTGTGTCGAGATTCGCTGCGGAAAGCTTCCGGCAAAGCCGATGCGGCGGTAAGCCGGCCGCCGACCTTGGAGTGCTCGGCCAGGTCGAGAAAGAAGCCTGTCAGCCCGCGGGTCGTCAGCTCCGACGCGACGGCATACCGCTCGCCGATTTCGTCGATTTCGATGCGATTGGTCAACACATGGAGACCGGCGGGGCCGAACACCTCGAAGCGCATCGCGACCCGGTTAGTCTGGGGAGGCGATTGGGCCAGCGCGGCACCAATCGCCAGCAGCAGCCCGCCAGTCAGCGACAACACCGCCCAATGTGCAGAGGCCATGCGGCGGATGCTGTCATGCGGGCTCGGCGGCGTCCAGCCGCACCTCGGCAGCTCTTGGCGCTCACTCCATCAGCGTGAGATCGACGCCGTCGCCGTGCAGCTCGGCCAGATAACCCTCGACCACGCCGAGCTGGGTATCCATTTCCATCCGCACCGGAACAAGCAAATCGCCGGGCAGCAGCCGGGCGTACCAGATCGTTCCCCCGCGAGCCCCCTCGTCTTTCTCCGAATCCGCGACGCGGTCCGGATACCGGCGCGTCATGCGGCACGCGATGGCGTTGCCCGAGAACTTTTGGCCCCCAGCCGGCGACAGCACCGTCCGCCCGGCATCTGCGAAGACCAGATCATAGGCGTGGCGGCCGTCGAAGACGCGTGCGGTCAGCGCGCAGCTGCCGGTGCGAGCGAGCTGGCGCTCGAGCCGCAGGTAGGCGGTCAGGTTGTCGACCGTGTCGCGCGTCGCGGTGGCCGGCAGCGGCTCCGACGAGGGCGTCGTCGATGCCGCGTCGACTGCGCCGTCGGGACGGTAATCGACGCGACTGTGGCGTTCGGCGCCATTGCGGCGGCTGTCGTTGCGGAACCACTCGGGTTGAGCGGAGCCTGGGATCAGCCGACCGCGAACCTCGGCATGGGTCGTCAGGTCGACGAACACGCTGGCGATGCCCTTCGTCGCGTAATCGGTGGTGATCGTGTAGCGCTTGCCGCTCTCCTCGATCCGGTTCCGCAACGTCAGAACACCTATCCTCGCGAAGCCGAAGATCTCGAACCGCGTCGTGATGCGCTGGTCCGCGAGCCCCGGCGAGGATAACGCCGCGAGCGCGAGAAGCCCGAGCCAAATGCCGCGGGGCGGCAGCAGACTGACCACAGAAATCATCCTCTGATCGTCTCAGACCAGGCGGCTTCCGTCCAGCGCTGCGCCTTGACAGCCCAGCAGGCGGCCTCCTAAATGCGGCGAGCCGGGTCACCCAGGCGGGCGCGTAGCTCAGCGGGAGAGCACACCCTTCACACGGGTGGGGTCACAGGTTCAATCCCTGTCGCGCCCACCATGATTTACCTGGACTCGCGCGGGCCTTTTCGATGGCGGATGAACCGGAACGTCTGCCTCCCCCACCCTTCTGGCGCACGAAATATTTTGCTCTCGACGTGTTATCGCGCCGCGATTACCTCGATCCGATAGAAATCAGGAGGATCATGCGACGGCCGGAACGGCGGGAGGTGCAGAACGACGGTCGCATCCGCCTTTGGGGGTACGCCGCAAGTCGCGGCGGCTATCTGCGGGTCGTGCTACTCTCCGACGGAGAGACGGTACACAACGTGTTCCTCGACGAGGATTACCAATGAGGCTTTCCTACGACAAATCCACCGACAGCCTCTATATCGAGCTGAGACCGCTGCCGGCCAAGCGGACTCGCGAAATCGAATCGGACGTTAATCTCGATCTGGGCGCCGATGGCGAACCTGTCGGCTACGACATCCAGCACGCGTCGACCAAACCTGACCTGATCCTGTCGATCATCCTTGCTCCCGAGCCGCAGGCGGCGGCCGAGTAGACCCGAAAAGGAGAATTCCCCATGCGCCGCGCAGTCATCGTTTCCACCGCACGCACGCCGATCGGCCGGGCCTATCGCGGCGCCTTCAACGATACCCAGCCGCAGGCGCTGGTCGGGCACGCGATCGCCGAAGCCGTGAGGCGCGCCGGCGTCGCGCCGGCCGAGATCGACGACGTCATCATCGGCGCGGCGATCCAGCAGGGCGCGCAGGGCTTCAACATCGCCCGCCAGGGCGCATTGCGTGCCGGGCTGCCCGACAGCGTGCCGGCGATGTCGATCGACCGGCAATGTTCATCGGGGATGATGGCGATCGCGACGGCCGCCAAGGAAATCATCGACGACGGCATGACGATCGCAATCGGCGGCGGCGTCGAGTCGGTCTCGCTCGTGCAGAACGACAAGATGGTGCGCACCCGCGGCGACGATCCCGAGCTGGTCGCGCGCATCCCGGCGCTCTACATGACGATGATCGAGACCGCCGAGATCGTCGCCGACCGCTATAAGATCTCGCGCGAGGCGCAGGACGAATACGCGCTGCGCTCGCAGCAGCGCACCGCCGCCGCGCAGCAGGCCGGGCGTTTCGACGACGAGATCGCGCCGCTCCCCTCGGTCATGATCGCCACCGACCGCGCGACCGGCGAAACCTCGAACAGGCCCGTCACGCTCGACAAGGACGAAGGCAATCGCCCGGACACCTCGCTGGAAGGTCTGGCCAATCTGAAGCCGGTGTTCAAGGACGGACAGCGTGTTAAGGAAGGCCGCTTCATCACCGCCGGCAATGCGTCCCAACTGTCGGACGGGGCATCCGCCTGCGTCTTGATGGAGGAGAGCGAGGCTGAGCGCCGCGGGCTCGCGCCGCTCGGCATCTACCGCGGCATCACCGTGGCCGGCTGCGCACCCGACGAGATGGGCATCGGCCCGGTCTTCGCCGTGCCCAAGCTGTTGGCGCAGCACGGGCTGACGATCGACGACATCGATTTGTGGGAATTGAACGAAGCCTTCGCCTGCCAGGTGGTCTATTGCCGCGACCGGCTCGGCATCCCCAATGACAAGCTCAACGTCAACGGCGGCGCGATCTCGATCGGCCATCCCTATGGCATGTCGGGGTCGCGGATGGTCGGGCACGCGCTGATCGAGGGCAAGCGCCGGGGCGCCCGCCTCGTCGTCTGCACGATGTGCATTGGCGGCGGCATGGGCGCCGCCGGCCTGTTCGAGGTGGCGTAAACGAAAAGTGACGCCTTAACGCAGAGGACGCAGAGGGGTTCGCAGAGGACGCAGAGAGGGAACCTCCAACTATTTGTCATACCGGCGAATGCCGGTATCCACGGCAGAAATGGATCCCGGCATTCGCCGGGATGACAATTAAATTGACCCTCTGCGTTCTCTGCGATTCCTCAGCGTCCTCCGCGTTAAAGCGTTTCTTGTTTCTTTTCCGAGGGACAGACAAATTGACCATCATCGACGGCATCGCCGAGCGCATCGCCGCCATCGCCTATGACGATCTGCCGCCCGTGGCGGTGGATTGGGCGAAGATGGCGATCCTCGACACGGTTGGAGTGACGCTGGCCGGCGCCGGCGAGCCGTGCGCGCAGATCGTCGAGCGGGTACTCGCGAGCGGCCCCGGCGAATGCCTGATCTTCGGCACCGACCGGCGGGCCGCGCCGCTCGATGCCGCGCTGGTCAACGGCACGGCGGCGCATGCGCTCGATTTCGACGATGTCAGCAATTCGCTCGGCGGCCATCCCTCGGCGCCGATCCTGCCGGCCCTCTTCGCGCTCGGCGAACTCCTCGATTGCGACGGGCGCGCCTTCATTACTGCCTATGTCGCCGGGTTCGAGACCGAGACGCGGATCGCCCGCGGCGTCCACTTCCATCACTATGAGAAGGGCTGGCACCCGACCGCGACCCTGGGGGTCTTCGGCGCTGCCGCGGCGTGCAGCCATCTCCTCGGCCTCGACCGGAAGCGCACCGCGCAGGCGCTCGCCATCGCTGCTTCGCTGGCCTCCGGCATCAAGGCCAATTTCGGCACGATGACCAAGCCGCTGCATGTCGGGCACACCGCGCGCAACGGTCTTTTCGCGGCGCAACTCGCGCGCGAGGGGTTCACCGCCAACCCAGCCGCGCTCGAGCACAACCAAGGGTTCCTCCTGGTGTTCAACGGTGCGGGCAATTTCGATACCGAGGCGATCCTCAAGGATTGGGGGCGGCCCTACGACATCGTCCGGCCGGGCCTCGCGGTCAAGCAGCACCCGTGTTGCGGCAGCACCCATCCGGCGATTGATGCGATGCTGCTGCTGCGCGGCGACCACGACATCACCCCCGAGCGCGTCGTGCGCATCGATTCCTGGACCCATCCGCGCCGGCTCGCCCATACCGACCGGCCCGATCCGCAAAGTGGGCTCGACGCCAAGTTCAGCGTGCAATACTGCCTGGCGCGCGCGCTCCTCGGTGGCCGCATCGTGCTCGAGGATTTCGAGGGCGAGGCGTTCCGCGAGCCTGCGGTGCGCGCGCTGATGCGGCATATCCATGCCGCGCCGCACCCGGAGATGAGCGCGTCCGGCGACGAGCATCTCGGCGCCGAGGTGCGCATCGCCTTCGACGACGGCCGGACGATCGCCCGGCGGATGCGCTGACCGGCAAATTCGCCAATTGCGCCGGCCGCGCGCTACCGCCGGCGCAAGTCGCGCAACTGCAGCAAAGGTTGCTGAGCCTCGATCAAGCCGGCAGCCTGCGGGCCGTGGTCGCTGCCATCGCGACGCCGGCCGCGCGCAGCCAGCGCGATGGCCTTGCCGGCCGGGTCGTTTCGCCGCGCTAGCGCTTACGGTTCGCTGCCCTCCTCCGGCTCATCTTCAGGCGGCTCTTCGGTGGCGACGCGGTAGCTTTCCTTGAGCCAGCGGCCGAGGTCGATGTCGCGGCAGCGCGCCGAGCAGAAGGGCTGATCGCGCGGCGTGACCGGCTTGCCGCAGATCGGGCAGCGCCGCCGCCGAACGGGAAGCTTGGTCACCGGATCATTGGCGTCGGGTTTCGCCATGTCCCCGATATCCTCTCACAGCTTCTCAATGTCAAAAGGACTGATATCGCCTCCGCCGCGGGCCACGACCGCGATCCTTCGGCCAAGCCGGGTTTCGAGGGCGTGCAGCGCACCCCAAGCGGGGCCGTGCAGCGCCGCTGCGACGGCAGGGGCGGCAACCAGTCGCCAATTCGCGGCCGGAGCGGCGCGGGCCTCGCGATAGAGCCGACGCAGTGCTTCGAAGGCCAGCGCGGCGGCGCTTTTTCTCGCGCCGTGCGGTTCGAGCATCGCCTCGCTGAGCGGGCGACCGCGGCGCGGGCGCACGATTTCGAGATGGCCGAGCCGGGTCCAGCCGAGAACCTCTGGCTGCGCCGGATCGCCGGCGAGAGCGGCAGCCATTTCCTGGCGCACCCGCTCGCGCGGGTGGCGGCCGTCGAGCCCGACAAAATCGACGATGATCCCACCGCCGAGCTGGCGCAGCCGCAACTGGCGCGCGATCGTCTGCGCGGCGGCGCGATTGACCGCCAGAGCGGCGCGTTGAGGCGATCCCGTCTCCGGGGTCCCGCTATCGACGTCGATCAGCACCGCAGCGCGGGTCTCCTCGATGTGCAGGCTGCCGCCGCCCGGCACCGCGAGCGTCGACGCCAGTGCGGCGTCGAACTGGACATCGAGGTCGATCGGCCATTCTTCGACGCCGCGATGGGAAATCTCGGCGGTGGGAAACCTGTCGTGCAACTCGCGCAGCAATCGGCGGTCGTCGGCGCGGATTCCTTCCGGCACGCCCGGCAGGCGCAAGGCCAGCGCCGCCGCGAAACCCGGGGTCGGGTCGAGCTGCGCCGGCGGTTCATTTCCCGCCGCAAGCGCGGCGAGCCGGGCCGGGTCAACCGAGCCATCGCGCGCGGCGATACGGGTCGACAGCAGCGCGCCTTTGCCACGTTGCGCCTCGCGGCGGATCTGGACGACGACGCGCGCACCCTCGGTCAAATCCGCCGCCGCACCGGGGCGCAGCGGCAGAAACCCGGGCCGCTCGGCGCCGATATCTACCAGCGCCGCATCGAGCCCGGCGACCAGACGCACCACTCTGCCGAGATGGATGCCGCCGGCCGGCGGCGCATCACCGCGCTCGACATGGAGCTCGACGGCGACGCCGCCTTCGAGCCAGGCGGCGCGCCACTCGCCGGGCCCGGCGCTGATCAGGAGCTCGTGGCGCAACGGGGGCGATACAAGCGGCCGGCCAGGAGCTGCGCCGTCTCGAACAACGGCAGGCCGACGACATTCGAGTACGATCCGGCGAGCCACGGGATGAAGGCGGCGGCGCAGCCCTGGATCGCATAGCCGCCGGCCTTGCCGCGCCATTCCCCGCTTGTCAGATACGCGTCGAGCTCCGCCTCGCTCAGGCGCTTCATGGAGACGTGGCTGACGACCCGGCGGATCGCGATCTCGCCGGAAGGCGTCATCAGGGCGACCCCGCCATAGACGCGGTGGCGGCGCCCCGACAACAGCGTGAGGCAGGCCCGGGCGGTCATCTCATCCTCGGCTTTGGGCAGGATGCGGCGGCCGCAGGCGACGATCGTGTCGGCCGCCAGGATGAAGGCGCCGGGATGGCGGCGCTCGACCGCGCGAGCCTTCGTCTCCGCCAGCCGCACGACATGGGCCGCCGGCAGCTCACCCCGGGTTGGCGTCTCGTCGATATCGGCCGGGTCGACCCGGTCGGGGACGATCCCGATCTGCCGCAACAGCTCAAGCCGGCGCGGCGAGGCGGAGGCGAGCACCAGGTCTGGCATGGCGCGCTCGCCCTCAATCCGTCATTCCCGCGAAAGCGGGAATCCAGGGCAACCGGTGGAACGCCCGCCCTGGACCCCCGCTTGCGCGGGGGTGACAGTTTCTTGATGAAGCCAGCGGCGGCACATCGCGGGGACAATCACGCGCGCAGGTGGAGCACGCAGATCAAGGTGAACAGCCGGCGCGCGGTGGCGTGATCGATCGCCACCTTGCCGGCGAGCCGCTTGATCAGCAGCGCCGATCCCTCGTCATGCAGCGACCGGCGGCCGACATCGATCGCCTCGACCTGCGTCAGGCTCTTGCCGCGGGTCGCCTCGTAATAACTCTCGCACACCAGGAAATAGTCTTTGACGATGCGGCGGAACGGCGCGAGCGCCAGCGTGACCATCTCGCTCGAACCGTCGGCCAGCGCGCGGATCTCCATTGCCAGCCGGTTTTCCGCGATCGCCAGGTTGAGGTGAAACGGCCCGACGCTGCCGGATAGCGGGGCGAAGCGATTGTCCTTCAGGAGATCGGTCATCGCCGTTTCGCGCTCATGCTCGATCGCCGGGCTGCGCCGCAGCACGGTGCGTTCGTCGAGCGTGATCGTGGCAACCCGCTGCGGTAGTTGCCCCGGGGCCTCATTCATGGCCGAGCCTCAGCGCCAATGACAGGGCGTGCGCGTCGAGGCCCTCGGCCTTGGCCAGCCGGATGGCGGCCGGCGCGAGAGCGGCCAGGCTCGCCGCATCGCAGCCGACAAGGGTCGTGCGCTTCATGAAGTCGAGGACGCCGAGCCCCGAGGCGAAGCGCGCGCTGCGCGCCGTCGGCAGCACATGATTGGGGCCGGCGATATAGTCCCCGATCGCCTCGGGCGTGTGGCGGCCGAGAAAGATCGCCCCGGCATGGCGCACAAGCTGCGCCACCGTCTCGGCCTCGTCGATCGCCAGTTCGAGGTGCTCGGGGGCGATGCGGTCGATCAGCGCCGCCGCCTCGTCCCAATCGCCGACCAGGATGATCGCGCCATTCTCGCGCCAGCTCGCGCGGGCGATCTCGGCGCGCGGCAGACGCTCGAGGTGGCGCGTCACCGCGCTCTCGACCGCGTTGGCGAACGCGGCATCGTCGCTGATCAGGATGGCTTGGGCGGCGCTGTCATGCTCGGCCTGCGACAGGAGATCGGCGGCGATCCAGCCCGGATCGTTGTGCCGGTCGGCCAGGACGAGGATCTCGGAGGGGCCGGCGATCATGTCGATCCCGACCCGGCCGAAGACGCGCCGCTTCGCCGCGGCGACATAGGCGTTGCCCGGCCCGACGATCTTGTCGACCGGGGCGATCGTCGCCGTGCCGTAGGCCAGCGCGGCCACCGCCTGCGCCCCGCCGACGCGATAGATCTCGGCGATCCCCAGCATATCGGCGGCGGCAAGGACGAGCGGGTTGAGGATCCCGTCGGGCGCCGGCACCGTCATCACCAGCCGCTCGACGCCGGCGACCTTGGCCGGAATCGCGTTCATCAGCACCGAGGAAGGGTAGGACGCGGTGCCGCCCGGGACATAGAGCCCGACGGCGGCGATCGGCCGCCAGCGCTGGCCGAGCCGCACGCCTGCCGCATCGACATAATCGATGCCCACCGGCAGCTGCTGGCGGTGAAAGCTCTCGATCCGCTCGGCGGCGAGGCGCAGAGCCGCGACGGTCTCGGGCGGCGCCAGAGCCGCGCCGGCGGCGATCTCGTCGGGCGAGAGGCGAAGGCGGTCGGGGATCAGCGCGACCCGGTCGAACCGGTTCGTGTACTCGACAAGCGCCGCATCGCCGCGCCCCGCGACGGCGTCGATGATCGCCGCGACCGCATCGTCGACATCGGCCGCGCTCTCGCGCTTTGCCGCGAGCAGGGCGCGGAACGCCGCCTCGAAACCGGGATCGCGGGTGCTGAGGGTGCGCGCCATCGGGGTATTATGCTCGATCCGCCGCAACGGTTCGACCTGTTATGACGGCGGGGACCCGCAGGGCGGAACGTCAGGCGGGATCGCAATGTCCCTACCTTCGGCACGAGAGCCTCGCAAACGCGCTGCCAGGCCTGCGCATTGGGGGCATCGTGCCGCCTAGCATACGGATCGGTGGGCGGCGCCGCCCCCGCCGGTCGGAGCATCAACCGCCTTTTGGCAAAATGCTGTATTTAAGCAATTTGATAAAATTTAATACTCATTCCATTAGGTCAAATGCTGGAAGTAAGTCGATTGCCAGCAATGATCCCTTAACTTACTCTGGTCAGGATGCGTTTCCGACGATGCAGCTTTGGACGATCAAGATGAACGCAATCCTTTTGACGATTGGTGTATGGCAGTTGTTCTGCTTGGGCTGGGCAGCGCGGCCGACCAATTAGTCCCCAATGCTTTGACGACGGCCAACCTCTTGGATTGTCGCCGCTCCGCCTCTCCCCCACCGGTGGCCGGCCCTTGGCCGCTCTGCCCGGCCAGCGCCGGCACCGGGGCAATATCAACATAGATTCCGCGAATCGGCGCGCTCAAAGCGCGATAGGGTAAAACCGCAAAAATTCCCCTTCCCCGGGCTTGATCCCGGGGTCGAGAAAGTCGACCCGACTAGCTCTTCTTCTCGTCCTACCGGCAAAGGCTGGTATCCACGGTGGGTGGATCCCGGCCTTCGCCAGGATGACGAGGGGTAATGCAGAGGGCGGCGGGTCTCGCTATCCGGCTGCCGCAACCGGGTGTCCGACGGCGAGGGTGGCGGCGCGAAACCGTTCGATCCAGCTTCCGACCTCTTCCGGGCGGGTTTTCAGCGCCGGACGGTTGACGATGAGGCGCGAGCTGACATCGGCGATGTGTTCGATCTCCACGAGCCCGTTGGCCCGCAGCGTCGCCCCGGTCTGCACCAGATCGACGATATGCCGGCACAGCCCGAGGAGCGGGGCCAATTCGATCGCGCCGTTCAATTTGATGCACTCGGCCTGGACGCCGCGGGCCGCGAAGTGGCGGCGCGCGATCTCGGGGTATTTGGTGGCGACCCGCAGATGGCTCCAGCTGCGCGGGTCTTCCTGGCCGGCCCAATCTGCCGGCGACGCCACGGCCATGTGGCAATGCCCGATATCGAGATCGAGCGGCGCGTAGATTTCGGAATAATCGAATTCCATCAGCACGTCATTGCCGGCGACACCGAGCTGAGCCGCGCCAAAGGCCACAAAGGTCGCAACATCGAAGCTGCGGACGCGGATCAGATCGAGCCCGGGATCCGAGGTGGCGAAGCGAAGCTGGCGACTCGCCGGATCGCCGAAGGCTGGTTCCGGCTCGATGCCAACCCGATGCAGTAGCGGCATGACCTCGCCGAGCACGCGGCCATTCGGCAACGCCATGACTAAGGGTTCGGCATCGGAGCCGCCAGGGGCGCTGACTTGTTGCCGGGGCGGCCTCATCCCGACGGATCCAGCGGATGGTCCGGCTGCCAAACGGTTGGCCAGGGCTCACCAAAGTCGCGGACGCGGCAGCGGATCGCCGCAGCGGTCAGCCGGATCGTCGCGCCGCCGGCAAATTCGAGATCGATCGCCCCGCTGATGGCACTGCTTCCCAAGTCGAGCATTTGGCGGATCGCCAACAGGGACAGAATCCGATCCTCCTCGCTGCGGTGAAAGCCACGATAAACCACGTCGTCGATCTCGTCGAACGTGACTCCGCAAAGGGTCCGCTCGAACGGCCCGTCCGCGCCCCTCCCTTTTGGGCCGGCCTCCCAGCGAAAGCGGTTCGCCACGAGCACGAAAATTCGCGCATCGCGATCGTAGGCGAGATCGCCCACCGAGACGAGCGCGTCCTGCAGACAGGCGGAAATCACCGCAAGGTCTTCGGCGTCCTCGGCCCGCAGCCGCAGTTCCGCCTCAGGCCGGCCCCCTTTCCGCATTAATTGCGCAACCTCTCGATCCGTGCGCCGCAGGCGGCGAGCTTTTCCTCGATCCGCTCAAAGCCGCGGTCGAGGTGATAGACGCGGTTGACGACGGTCTCGCCCGCCGCGACGAGGCCGGCAAGCACCAGCGACATCGATGCGCGCAAATCAGTCGCCATCACTGGCGCACCGGTCAGCCGCGACACGCCGCGCACTAGAGCGGAGGCACCGTGGACGGTAATCTTCGCACCCATCCGGGCCAGCTCGGGGACATGCATGAAGCGGTTTTCGAAGATCGTCTCGGTGATCATCGAGGCACCCTCGGCGATCGCCATCAGCGCCATGATCTGCGCCTGCAGATCGGTCGGGAAGCCGGGATAGGGCTCGGTCATCACATCGACCCCGGCGAGGCGGCCGTTGCGCCGGCGCACCGCGATCCCGTCGCCGGCCTCGCTGATGCACACTTCGGCGCCCTCGAGGATCCGGCGCACCGCGTCGACATGATCGAGCCGTGCGCCCAACAGCCGCACCTCGCCGCCGGTCGCGGCCGCCGCCATCATATAGGTGCCGGTTTCGATGCGGTCGGGGATGACCGTGTGATGGGCGCCGTGCAGGCTGGCGACACCGCGGATCAGGAGGCGGTCGCTGCCGATTCCATCGATTTGTGCGCCCATCGCGGTGAGGCAGTGGGCCAGATCGGTGATTTCAGGCTCGCGCGCGGCGTTGATCAGCAGCGTCTCGCCCTCGGCAAGGGTGGCGGCCATCATCAGGTTCTCGGTCGCGCCGACCGAGACGCTGGGAAACACGATCTCGGCGCCGCGCAGCCCTTTGGGCGCGCGCGCCTCGAAATAGCCGTCGCTCAGCTCGACCTCGGCGCCCAGCCGTTGCAGCCCCTTGATGTGCAGATCGACCGGCCGCGCGCCGATCGCGCAGCCGCCCGGGAGTGACACGCGGCCGCGGCCGCAGCGCGCGACGAGCGGCCCCAGCACCAGGAACGAGGCCCGCATCTTGCGGACCAGATCGTAAGGCGCGGTCGTCGAGGTGATGTGGCGCGCCGAGAGTTCGAACACGCGGCCCGGCCGCTGTGTTGGGTCGCCGGAATCATCGGGGGCGCCGATGTCGATCGCCACGCCATGCTGCACCAGCAGGTTGGCCATCGTCGTGATGTCCGCGAGATCCGGTAAATTGTCGAGGATCAACGGCTCCGCGGTCAACAGGCTCGCCGCCATCAGCGGGAGCGCGGCGTTCTTGGCGCCGCCGATCTTGATCGTGCCGGTTAGCGGCACGCCTCCGTGGATCAGGATCTTGTCCATCATTACGCTCCGGGCGGCGCTGGCCGCCGCATCAGACGACGGCCGGAGCTACCCCAAGGGGTGATCCCCCAAAGGGCGATCTTCGACCGTACCGGTTGCTTTTACGGGACAGCCCCCTGGCGCTCAAGGGGGCACTCAAGCCGGTGGCTCGTCGCCAGCCGGCGGCTTCTCCGGCCGGCTGCCGGTGCTCGGCTCGCGGGCGCGGGCCTGCTCCTTGCGACGCCGCAGATTCTCGCGCAGCGCTCGCGCCAAGCGCTCTTCGCGCGCAGCATGCTCGGTTTGCTTGGCTCGGGTTGTGGGCGGGGTATCGGCCATCGCGCCGATGGAAGGGGAGACGCGCGCCACTGTCAATCGCCGTTGGCAATCTCCGCGGGCGATCTCCGCCGGCGATCACTGATCGACGCGCAGGCTGACCTTGGCGGCGAGAATCACCGCGACGGCCTGCCTGGCGGCGTATTCGGCCGCGTGGTCGCGATGGATGCGCCGCCACGCCTCGACCCCGGCGCGATAGCACGCGACCGACGGCAGCCCGGCACTGCGCGCCTCCTCGAACGCGTCGAGCACCGCTGCAGCCGCGACATCACGCGTCGGATCAATCGTCGAGCCGTGCCACACCATTATCGCCAAACACGGACGGGCAAACCCGGGTTCCCAAATCCTGGTGCCAGGGGGCGCTTGCGATGGTGCGGCGGCGGCCGCCGCGGATCCGTCGCCCCCCGGCGGCTCGCCTTGCCAAGCGGCAGGGCCTCGTGTATCCCCTGCCCGCCTGCGCGCGCGCCACGCTGCCGTAGCTCAGTGGTAGAGCACCCCCTTGGTAAGGGGGAGGTCGAAAGTTCAATCCTTTCCGGCAGCACCATCATAAAATCGGTCGAAAGATTTAGCGCTCGTCGGCGTGCCCTTATTTTCTCATCCAATAGACCACCGCCAGCACGAGGGCGATAAAAACCGCCGCCACCACTACGGTAAGGATCAAGCCGATATCGTTCGCCGACATCCGGCGATGATACCCGATCCGGTCTTTTTAGTGATAATCATTCGCAGTTAAAAACACGTTAAATCCGACAACTGCGTCGAGCCAATGCACCTCTCGGGGTCCCTAAACAGAGCGGTGGTCGGCGCCTGTCACTGACCACCCAGCGATGCGGTTTGCCGTCACATTGAAGTGATCAGGAAAGGTCAACACGGCATGATCTAATCGAGCCAGAAGCTCCCTATGGGGCCTGGTTTGGGAGCGACCGATGCGCGACGCATTTGTCTCAATTGCTATAGCGTTGGTCATATTGGTCGCAGTGATCGCTGTCGCCATTGCGTTTCGATGATCGCGAAGGGTCCACAATTTCGGGATTGCACCAGTTTGAAGATCGACACCATGCCCCAGACAGCACGGCGGTCATCAATGAAACCCGGCTGTTCAAGCAATTCGGGGCAAACTCCCTAAAACTGCCGCCCGTATGAGCGGTTTAACGG
>Ga0137390_10000816_pt1 | contig 22193 bp, 22 predicted proteins | sample 15con2h24AmetaG_FD_104937 | JGI IMG/M metagenome (GOLD analysis project Ga0137390, IMG submission 104937) | Vadose zone soil microbial communities from Angelo Coast Range Reserve, California, USA - 15con2h2.4A metaG | ecosystem: Environmental > Terrestrial > Soil > Vadose zone > Saprolite... | reverse complement strand
TGAGATTCGCTCTCAATATTTGCTTCAGTACTACTCAAACAACGAATCTGCCGGCCGCGCCTTTCGCCGCATTGCCGTCAGCACGCCGGCGCAACCACAGGTGCACGTGCGCGCCCGCGAAGGCTACTTCCCGAAAGCTAAGTAGTGTTTAGAGTACCGACTTCAGTCGGGTTCTTGCCAACAAAGGCCCAACTGAAGTTGGTACTCTAAACGCCCGCTCTGAACGAATCACCTCATCGGTTACAATGAACGCGATGCCAACTGTCGCGCCGCCTTACACTGAAGAGCACATCATCGCTTATCCGATCGAGTACATAGCGGGCATCGATCTCTACAATGCCGGCGAGTATCACGCCGCGCACGATGCCTGGGAAGAACGCTGGATGGGTCCCGTTGACCGGGACGAAAAACTATTCCTACAGGCGATGATTCAGTCCGCCGTGGCATTTCATCATCTACAGATTGGCCGGCCCGGCGCCGCGCGGCAAATGTACCTGGCAGCCAAAGAAAAGTTCGCGCGCCTTAACTGCCGGGTTTTTATGTCGCTCGATCTCGAAGAATATCAGGCGCAACTTGATCGCTCGCTGTCCTGGCTGTTGAGTGTTCCCGATCCGCGCGAGATCGCGCAGCCGGAAATCGATCCGCCGATGATTAGCTTGTTGCCGGGATTGAATAATCAAGATGACTGAAATCGTTAGAGTATTGAGGTTGCTTTTGCTCGGCCTGTGGCTGGGCGCCGCGATTTTCTTCGGGGCGGCGGTCGCGCCGGCGCTGTTTGCCGTTTTGCGCGGCGCCAATTTGGCCAACGCGAACGAACTCGCCGGCACGATCGTGTCGCGGCTGTTGTCGATAATTAATCGCGGCGGTTTCGAAATCGGCCTCTTCCTGATCGTGACCGCATATTTCATGTCCAGGAATGAAAGCCGGCTCAGACGATTCGCGGAGATGATTTCGCTGGCGATTATGGCTATCATGACCGGCGTCGGACATTGGGTAATCACGGCGCGGATGGTTGCGCTGCGCGCGGCGATGCAAGGTCAGATAGATCAAATCGCGCTCAACGATCCGCGGCGCGTCGCGTTCGACAGTTTGCATGGCTACTCAGTCACCGCAATGGGAGTGGCGATGGTTGCCGGTTTGGTGGCGTTCATGATCATTGCTCGGGGCAGTAGCCCGACCGTAAGGGAGGGCTCCATTTCATCTGAGGAAGACTAAGCTTTGGAAGTCATCGAACAACTTGATCGCTGGCAGGAGCGATATGGAGCCTGGAGATCGAAGCGACCTCCCGGCTCAACCGAAAATATTAGCGACTATCCGTTTGTCGAGAACGCGCGCGCGCCCTTCACCCCGGCGCGACGGTCTCTGCCGATGCTGAACCTCGCGTTGATCTCTTCGGCGGGCGCGTACCTCGACGGAACTGATCCGTTCGATACGACAGCGCCGGAGGGCGATTTCACTTTTCGCGAGCTGCCCACCGAGATCGATCTCAGCGACTTGCGCTTTTCCGCGCGCGGCTATGATTCGACATTCGTTCAGCAGGACGGAAATGTTCAGGTTCCACTCGCGCGTTTGTTCGAGTTCGAATCCAATCGCGTCATTGGTCAATTGAATCAAGTCTTCTGGAGTTTCTGCGGATTCATGCCTGACGCCGCGCGTTTGGTCAGGGAAACTCTGCCGCAACTTGTCGAGCGCCTTAAGCGTTACGAGGTCCAGGCCGCGCTCCTGATTCCCGCGTCGCGTCTTTGTCACCAATCAATCGCGTTGGCCGCGCGCGCGGTCGAAAGCGCTGGGATTCCGACGATGATGCTGGCAGTTGAGCGCGACGTGGTCGAACGCGCGCATCCGCCCCGCGCCGGGTTTTATCAGGGACAGCTCGGCAGCGTTGTGGGCCAGCCGAATTGGCCCGAGCATCAACGAAGAGTTCTTGATGAAGCGCTGCGCTGGATTGAGCCGATGGACCAACCCGGCATGAGCAAGCTGGGAGTGGTGCTCGAAAGCCAGGTTGAAGCGGCGCGCGGCGAAAGATAGTGTCAGAAGCCCGACCGTGAGGGAGGGCTCCGTTGCAATCCTCAAAGGATCGACGTCACTCAGTCAATCTATTAGCTTATGAAACGGACAATTCTTCGCGCGGCTATAGCCATCATTGTCCTGGTCGTCGGTTATCTCATCCTATGGCCGGTGCCGATCAATCCGGCAGCCTGGACCCCGCCGGTCGCACCGGAACTAACCGGCGTCTATGCGCAGAACTCTGAACTCGCCAGGATTGAAAGATTAAAGATCGATGCGTTCGCGCCGGAAGACGTCGCCATCGACGAACAGGATCGAATCTATTGTGGCGCCGCCGATGGCCGCATCTTTCGTTTTCAGGCGGACGGAACGAAGCCGGAGGTTTTTGCGAGCACGAAGGGCCGCCCGCTGGGATTAATATTCGATCACGATGGAAACCTGATCGTGGCCGACGCCATGATCGGTCTGATGTCGATCGCTCCTGATGGGACCAGCACGGTGCTCAGCACCGAAGCTGACGGAGTTCCCTTCCGCTGCACCAACGACCTTGATGTCGCCGCCGACGGAACAATCTATTTCACGGACGCGTCTGACAAGTTTCCGCTGACCCAACTCAAAGCCGACCTGCTTGAGCATCAACCGAATGGCCGGTTCCTCGCTTATGATCCGCGCACCAAACAAACGCGCATGCTCTTACGTGATCTCTATTTCGCCAACGGCGTCGCGCTGAGTCCGGATAAGGGTCAATCTTTTGTTCTCATCAACGAAACTGGAGCCTACCGCGTGCGCCGCTATTGGTTGGCCGGGCCAAAGAAAGGTCAATCGGACATCTTCATAGACAATCTTCCGGGCTTCCCGGACGGTATCTCTTCAAACGGCCGCGACACTTTCTGGCTCTCGCTGGTCAACCGGCGCGACGCTGCGTTGGATGCCTTGCAACCTCATCCGTTTCTGAAGAAAGTCGTCTGGCGGCTGCCGAACTTTCTGCAACCGAACATCAAGCGTTACGCGTTCGTGCTCGGTCTCGACTCTAACGGCCGCGTCGTGCGCAACCTCCAGGATCCTTCACCGCAGTGCTTCGCTCAGATCGCCAACGTCGTCGAGCACAAAGGCACACTCTACTTTGGCAGCATCGGCGAAAGCGCGATTGGACGGATGCCGTTGACTATCTCCAGATAGCAACGCAGGGGCTGGACTCTTGATGGCTTAAAGAACGAACAAGGAAAGCGGTGCGGCGGGATTCTCAGGCTCGCCGCTTTTCTTTTGCCTGCCGCTGGGATCGGTGATATAAGCCTCGGCGTTGTTCCACTTCGTCAACCCCGAGGAGGAAATATGGCTACACTTTTGCTACTTTGGGCGTTAACTGGAGGAGGTCTCTCAAGCACCGTAATGATGCTTATCTGGCTGCCCGACCCACCGCCTGATATTGCCGGTCGCTTCTTAACGACACTTATCGCCGGAGTCGTCGGCGGTATCGCCGGAGGCTACCTGGTGCGCGGCGGCTCCGCCACGATGGATCCACTTCCGGGTTTGTTCGCGGCGGCGGGCGCGGGAGCGATCTTGTCTGCTGTTGTCGCCTTGCTGACTGCGAAACGCACTCGCTAAGGCCACCTAATAAGTTCCTTCTCACTCACGGCTTGGTCTTGGCTGTGCGGTTGGCGATTGCCCACTGAACCTGTCCATCGGAAGACTAGGCCACTGTCGCAATTTCTGAAGCCGAAACGCAAAGGCCCGTCAGTCTCGGAGCAAGAAGCTGCTCTGGCATCTCGTGTACTGAAACGCGATGCTTTATATCGCGTTCAAAGCGAACAGTGTTACGAGCAAGAATCATTCGGCGATCTGGAAGCGAATGTTTCACTTCTATTCCTTCAATCAGGCCCGCTTAATGCAGAGCTACCACAAGCGTTCAAACGTCGAAACGACCTTTCACATGATCAAGTCCAAGTTTGGCGACCGACTCCGCAGCAAGGCCCGCACGGCTCAAATCAACGAAGCAATGTGTAAAGTATTGGCGCATAACCTGTACTGTCTCATTCAGTCCATCTATGAACTAGGCATCGAACCGACTTTTTGGGAAGAGGCCGCATAATACTTACAGTTCATCTACGCCCGCAGCCTCACCCTGCGGGTTATCAAAAGCCTCTAGCAACGCTGGCATCACGTAAACATGGTGAAAATACTCACGCACAAAATCTGTCATAGCTTTGGCGTCTGGTTCGCCGAACGTATTGAGATCATCAGGTTCGCCGTGTAACTCCTGATTCGCTGCTAGTCTTACTCTGTGTGCCATGCGTCTAAGAGGATCGGTGATTATTCCTTTTCCAGCCAAGTCGTCAATTCGTGCGTAAAGGTTTGCGCCTACCGCCCCACGTTCATGACAACTTGCTTCAACCGATCTCCTACACATTGCTACCGTGGCCTTGTACGAGCCAATCCACAAACAGCGAAGCGCCTCGGAAAAATCCGAGGCAATATTCGGCGGAACATGCTCATTAACTGAGGCGTCTGGCGTTCCTATTGGATAGTGTTCGATGTAATTCCAAGGCCCGTTCTGCCTCAGTACCATCCCTAAAATGTATTTGTCGCAACCCTGGCACTGCATGGCCCCTGTGACCCGATATTGACTGCCACCTATAGCGTCAAGGTTAACATTCGTGACTAAAATAAAGACAGAGTTCTCGGCGCAGTGTGGACACTTTCCTCTGAGGCTGAATCTGCTGCTATCTGCATCTAAGACGTTTACCCGCATATCTCTAGACCAATCCTTCCAGAGAATAGCCAGCGAGTCGCACAAGAACTGAATGAGACTGCGACCGTCTGGGATTAGATTCTCCGGCGCATTGTCACCCTTAACCGAGAAGGTGTCTACATTCTGACTTGACCCATAAGTCGGGTCGCGTTTAGCGTCCTGACTCATAAGTCCCCTCGCTTTCCGACTTCTGGGGCAAAGCCGAGGGTCTGAGGGTCTGGCTTTGCCCCTATAATAGACATTGACCACAAAAGAAGGTTGTTGACCATAAAGTCCGAAGGAAGGACTTCAAAGCTCAGAGGAGAAACCGTGGAAGAGAAGGAACTAGACTTGCGGAATGCGGAAACCGAGATCACGAGTCAGTCCAGCACTCGAAATCTCAGCGAGCGAGTAATGGACGTTTTGGAGCGATCCTTTCAGCGATATCCCACCGGCGAATCGCTTGAACTAGTTCTGAGTAGTGTCGCTGCTTATGATGGTCAGTGTGCGGATCGCCTGGCGTTCAAGTCTTCTTAGTTCCTTGAGCGGAATCTCATTACCGAGATCCTTACAGACAGTCTTGGCTCTGAGAAAGCAGTGAAAGAGAATTGTATCGGTATCTTGGTCAGCGATGGTGCCGTTCTTAGCAAGGGTTTGCAGTAAGTGGGCTGCGAGCAGAGTCAAAGCGAGTAACTGCCCGTTGATTTCTGAGAGTCCAAGCGAGGAAGTGCTTTCGTCTTCGTTATTCATGTGAGACCCCCTCTCGGATCGATGCCCAATTCAAACATCGATTGAATTAAACAGCACAGATTGTGGGCCAACACTTTGCTGAGAACCTCGTTGGCCTGGGCTGGCCATGTCTTGCTCCTAACGCGCTCGCCAAACTTGGCTTTGATCATGCTGAAGGTTGTCTCTACGTTTGATCGCAAGTGGTAATGCCGCAGGAAGTCCTCCCGGTTGTCATCGTAGAGACGATACATCCTTTTCCACACCGATGGGCTTGTCTTCGACGGGTTCGCATTCTCCTTGAAAGCGATGTAAGGCATACCAGCTTTCGACACAACAAGCTGAAGGTTTCGATAGGATGAGTAGGCCTTGTCAGCCGCGACGCTGTCTATTACGAAGTTCTCTGAGGTAGCTTCGACGAGAGGTTTGAATTGCGCATGATCGCCGCCGTGAGCATGCGTGACTATTGCCGCGGCGACGACATTAGTTGTGACGCCGCACATGATATGCAGCTTGACCCAATCTTTCTTTTTAACGGTATTTGGCTGCTTCTCTCCATATCTGATGCGGGCGTTATCCCACTTCACCTGCCCCCACTTCTGAGTAGTGCCGGTGGAAAAGCCCGAGGAGTCCGCAGCAAAGTTCCGCTCAACAATATTCAAAGGCAAAGCGGACAGCTGAATCAACTGCGTAAGATAAGGTGCGAGGTCCTCACGCTGCAGGTATTTTGAGAGCGTGTTGTAGTGGATAGCCTTGGAGATATAGCCGCTGTCTTTGGCTTGACGCAATTCCCACATTGTCCGTCGGCCTGACATCGCGCAATAGACTTTAAGGACGACGCAGAAGATCAACTCGGCGAGTGCAACCCGCGGCCGGCCAATCGTTTGAAGAGGCTCTTGGATCGAATGACAAAGATCAAATAGTAATGATTGAAATTCTGCCTTCTCGTTTGTTTGCGCCCGGTTGTAAGCAGGCCAATCCTGTCTGTACGTGGGCTTACGCGGCTTAACAGGCACGTCGGCACGATTCAGCTCGAGCGTTGCCATTGGCGGACCTAACCTTTCCGCGCTCGCCTCCAACAATGAGCATTGCTCATGATGTTGCAGGCCATCGCGTTGGACGTTGAATGGAAGTTCCGGCTGGTTGATCTGCCGGACTCCATGTTTCACGCGTGAACGTAGCGTATCATACATGCAACGCACCTCGCCGCCAACGTATTTACGTACATCGGCTTGTTTTATTTTTTGATAGCTTGGGCCTTTTCCTCTTGACTTCGCGGGCGGGAATGTTAGAATGCAAAGGAATCCCGCGCCGCCGACCGCAGCGTTCGATTCACAGCCCAAAGAATTGGTTTCGAAAAAACGTCCGGGTTCCAGCCCGGACGTTTTCTTTTACTCCTTACCTTCCTCGATTGATTCCTCCAAAAAAAACAAAAGCCCTCGATGGCTTTCACAATTGCGAAAGCTAACGAAGGGCCACGAATTGCAGCCGTAATTGTCGGCTGGGAATATTACCACAAGACCGATTCCGATCGATCCCTTTTTCTTGGTCCAATGCCGGGAGCGGACAATGACGTTTGTCTTCGTACGAGGATTAGGAGATTTGTTAGCTGGTTTTGGAAATAATTCCAAACCGCTTTGCACAAACAGTCTGAGCAGTTAGGGCGAGCGATTGGAATTGTCCAAGATAAGGGCAGCATCTTTTCCTGCCGCCAGCTCAACCTTTACGTTCCACGCAACACGCTCGTCTCCTACGCGGAATTCTCCATAAACGAATCGAATTCCCGGCGCAAGCGATTCAAACTTCGCCTTCCCGCTAAAGTCAGTGGTCGCGGTCGCGACGATGTGAGACTCTACCGCACTCTTGATCTGACTGTACTCCGCTCTTGCCTTCTCCTGATGCTCCTTGTCTATCGTCGTGCTGCTGCCCTCGCTGATGTGCCGCAACAAATCCATCATAGAACCGAGCGTTCCAGGCGTCTCACCAAACGGCTTTAGGATAATCCTCAGGTCCTCATCCAGAAGAATGAAAGTCGTTCGCGCCACTGGCTTAACGTCGCCGGATTCATAGATCAAACCGGCCTCAACTGAAAGTGAGCCTATGGTTGGAGTCGGTGCTGGTGTCGGCGTTGCGGTTGGCTTCGGTTGCGGAGAGCGTCCGCGCGTTGAACGCCGCTTTTGTCCGCTTACTACCGCAAGGCAAACCAAAGCGAGTATTATGACGGCGGTAAGGTCCTTGATCTTCATGACTGGCATGCTCCTGCGTAACGCCTAATGAGGATTGCCAGGAAGTCGTTGGACTTCCGGGCGTCACTTTCAAGCCAGTCGATTATCTACGTAAATACGTACCTCGGCAAGCTGCCGAGTTTAGTTCCATCAGGAGGTATGCACTGATGGGACGCACAGCTCGTGAGCGGCCTCGTAGACTTGGATCCAAGTTGCTTCAGATCAGGGAAGCGCTCGGGATGACTCAAGCGCAAATGTTGATTGCTTTGAAGCTGGAAAAGAAGGTCTTTGCGAGCGCCATTTCGGGTTACGAGCTGGGTACGCGGGAACCATCGTTGCCGGTGCTCTTGAGGTATGCGCGATTGGCGAAGGTTTCTACCGACGTATTAATCGACGATAAGCTCACACTGCCCCAGAACTAGACTCGCCGCTATGTAGGTCTCGCATAGCATACTTACGCATACTAGCTGTTCCAATGATATAAATGTACATAGTGTATCTGTACTTATAGTATGTATACATATAAGTGATAAACATATGATATGTATACATACCATAGTTTACAACACGATATTCCTAGAGAGCTGATCATAAAACATGGTATCCTTGCCTTATGTTATCTTGGCCTATGGTCCCTATGGTATACGTATCGAGTGATTGAGGTGCTGGTAGACAAAATGCTGGCAAAGCGCGGGAAGACGCGTTACTGGCTGGCCAAGGAAACGCGGATGAGCCAGCAAGCTATCGCCAATATCTGCAAGGCCAAGACCGGAAGAATTGCATACAAGTCTTTGGCGGCAATCTGTGATGTTCTGGGGTGTCAGCCGGGGGACTTGCTGAAGAACGTGACCCCAGACACGAAGGAGCCGCGGGGAAGGATTAGTGTGGTTTAGCCGATTTAGAAATATACGGCGAATTTCACGTTTTATTTACATGGCGCGTTTGACGATACGTTGTAATGGTGGCTATCATGATGCCCCCAAACTTCAAGAATTTGCGCCTACTGAAACCACGCGCGAGGGCTTGGTGCCGGCCGCCGCAATAGTTGTGATTGGCGGATCATCGCCCGTTCTTTGAATTGGCAATGGAAATGCCATCGCATATTTCATGGCCTTACGAAATATGATCCGATCGGTTCACAGATCACGTATGAATTAGAGGAGACGAGAAATGTCGAGTATCGCTCCGCAAGAAATGAGTTACTTAGCTAGCGACGTATTATCAGTAATTCTCGGGTCACTATCAGTTGAAAAGTTCAGCGGTGATCCAGAGAAGATCCATAGTACACTCGCGCTCGTAAAACGGCATTACCCGATTCTAGATGTCTTTAGCTTCACGAGCGGAGACGTCTACCCGTTTTCCAGGGACCTGGAAGATTCACTCAACATCTTGCAAAGGTCAGGCATGATCAGCATGGCCAATCCCGATTACGACACTTTCATAGTTAACACTAATGGAAGGAAAATTGGGTCTCAATTGGCATCCACGCTGTTCAATGAATCTGAACAAAAGCAATTGAGAGAGATCTCCCACATCTTCCAAGAAGAATGTGGCATTGTTGAGTTGTCATCATCCCGGGTTACGGAGCCGGCTGACAACGAAGCCGTCGCCGCATAGACCTCATAACCGTTAGTAACCTATAGGCTGTCTTCATCGCCTTTGCCATCCATCGGTGGCTGGCCTTATTGTGCAAACGGGTGAAGCTAGAATTGATCCGTTGATCGACCTATGTCTCTATCGGAATACGTAAGCGCTTATACAGAAGCTGCCCTTGAGGGATATATTCCTCGAGCTTATCGGGAACTTAAGGTTATTCACGATAATCTTTGGGGTACCAATGTCTATTATCCTCATGAATTGATATTGATCGACTGTCCACTCTTTCAAAGGTTGAGATACATCACACAAACAGGTCTTGCTTTTCTCGTCTATCCCTCCTTAAACCATTCAAGATTTGAGCATTCTTTAGGAATGGTGACAATTGCGTCTCGTATTGTCGCGAAGTTACGAACAAAATACCCCACAGCGATACGGGAACTCGATCTTCTCGACGAACTGCCAACGGGAAAGCTCTTCGCCGAGCTGAGAATGGCTGCGCTACTTCACGACATTGGCCACGGTTTCTTGTCGCATGTTTCTGAAGGCATCTACAAGTGGCATCCAGATTTTAGAGAGTTGAAGAAAGAGGAACGCTTTAGTCATGCCAAGGCGAGCGAGATTTTCACTTATCTGATAATAACTAGCGATCCTTTTAGAAAACTGTTTGAGACCTATGTTTTGCCAGCAGTTCCGAAAGTAGAGCTGGACTCCATAGCTAATTTGGTTATGGGCAAGGCTAGGCCTGAAGAATTTTTTGTGGCCCAGATTATCAATGGTGCACTAGACGCGGATAAGGTTGATTATATTTCGAGGGACGCATTTTACTCAGGGATAAGTACAACGATTGATATCGATCGCCTTTTTAACGATCTAATACTCCATAGATACCCAAGCGGCCTGAATAGCTTAGTTTTGTCCGGTCCCATACCACTGGAGAGAATCCTGTTTAGCAAAATTCTTCTTTACACAACCATCTATTATCATCAAAAAGTAAAAGCAGCCGACTGCATGGTCGAAGGCTTATTGGAATATGTAAATGAAACGGGCAACACCTTATACGGTTATGAATTTAAGGATCCAACCGATTTTCTCAGAATCACCGACAACGAGTTTTTTAGCCGCAGGGCGCCAAGCAAGAGTGACTCCTACATACAATCAGTCGTCGACAATCTAACCAGCCGAAGGCTCCTTCAGCGCTGTTTGGTGCTGTCACGAGAAACATTGGAGGACTATGAAAGTCAGGTTTATTTTCTAAATCGACTTAGCAAGGCACCTCCGAATTTAGTGCGCGAGTTACGCCAGAAGATCATGGACGAAGTAGGTAAGAAAGTATCCTGCTCGATTCATGATATATGGGTTTCGTTACCGGAACAGCCTTCATTAAGGGAAGCTTCTCAAACCCTTGCTTTGCAGCCTGGAGAATCTCAACCGGTCAAGATAAACGATATATTTCCTCTCGATGGTTGGCTAAGGGCCTTTAGCAACAATAAGTGGAGAGGTTATGTTTTCGCCCCAGAAAATGCACGAAGTGCAGTCTATGAAGCGGCCAAAAAAGTCTTGGAAGATTACGGGATTCGATTAAACGCTAAGAGCTCAGCTTATGCCCACATATCAGTGGAGGCTGAATGAGGCAAAAGAAGAACCACAGATCTCGGGAGACGTCCTCAAATGCGTACTTGCCCAAAGTGTGGTGCAATCACCCCTGACGATCTTGAAATATGTCTCGAGTGTGCCGCAGCCGCAATTGAAGACAGTCCGACATCGACAGTCTCGGTATCTTCGATGTCGAACTCGCGCGATTCTCTTCAAGCCGCAGCTTCGGAAGCGATTATCGCGCCCGACGACTTAGACGAAGGAGAAGGAACAGCTTACGATCACTCCGATCGCCTCTCACGTCTGACCACAGCGTATGCTTTAACTGCTCCCATAGATCCCTCGGAAATTCTATCGTGTATGCCCACTCTCGAGTATCTGGCTCGAAAGAAGCAACAAGCTATTCCTGATGTTTTTCAACAATTCCACTTCATCTTTATCCTACATTTTCTGTCGGACCTGATAGGTTTTATGGAAGCGCTCAGAATGCTCGGGTTACCTTGGGAGAGAGCTCACTTTCTATATAAGGATTATTTGTACCCTCATCGAGATCGTATTGTCAGACAGCTAGTAGGACACAGAGCTGACGTGATGCCATTGTCGAAGGAGAATCCTGACGTTCTTAAGACTGTACTAACCAATATCATTAACGAAAGCAAGAGTGACGGACGAAAGATCATAGTGGTAGAGGATGGCGGGTATATTGTGCCCCTAGTGCACAGAGAGTTTAGTGCGGACATCGATTCTTTCCAAGGTGCCGTAGAACAAACTACTAAGGGTGTAAATCAAGATTTGGAAGTACGACCACTACGCTTCCCTGTATTAAGTGTGGCTGGTGCAAAAATCAAACTTGCAAAGGAATCACCGGAAGTTGCGAAAGCAGTTTGGAAGAACATTCTTGATCTGCTTTGGAATCGTGATCCGAGGGAGTTCGATACGGTTCTGGTTGTTGGGTACGGTAGTATTGGCAGCTTCCTCGCAAAATATCTAAAGAGCAGCGGAATAGGCGATGTCCGAGTTTTTGATCAAGATCCAAATAGACGCGATGAAGCGAAAACTGCGGGATTCAACGTCGCGGACGACATGATAGACCTAATCAAAGGGAAACCGGGGCTAATAGTAATTGGTGCCACCGGCAAGGCAAGCATTGGTCGACGAGAGCTCTTGGCTCTGGAGAACAACAGCATTTTGGTAAGCGCGTCGTCAGATCAGCATGAGATCGGAGTCATTGAACTAAAGCTATTGAGCGATAACCCAAAGCCCATTCATCGCCCCGTAACAGGCGAAAAGACGGGTGATCGATATAGGATCAGGCGAACTAACAATGAAGTCACACTACTCGCAGAAGGCTTTCCTGTAAATTTTTGGTATGCCGAAAGCCTTCCGTATCGCATTAGTCAAGTGCCTCTGGTCCCTTTATATCTTTCTGCAATAGCCTTGGCTAGCCGAATTGATGAACTCGAGGCAGGAGAACCTAATGCTACTTTCGTCGATCAGTTAGTAGATGAAGAGGAGGTTTATGACGAATTATGATCCTGGGGCCTAAAGGCATCATCGGACGTCGTGCCTGAGACCCCGAGCGAAAAAATCGACTGAGTGGCGCGTCAGTTGTCCCGCCGGGTAGTGGGGTAAAGTTGTGGTCATGGTTTGGTGGCCCGCGAATCGGATTGCCGTCTTCATATGTTCTAAGCCAGTCCGCCATTTGGGCCAGCAACGAAATCGCGGATAGTTCCCGTCCGTCGCGCTTCCGCTTCGTGTTCTTCGTCTACGACTTGAATAGGAACAATCCAACCATTCTCGGCTTGTATCGCTCCACCAAGAACGTACCACTTCACTCCGCCGTCCTCGTCAAAGATGGTAACGAGATGGTTCGGCGTCAAGGCGGCGGCGTCCGCAAACAAATCGCATTGAATAACTTTTTCTCCATTCTCATTTGTAAGCAATAACACGGTCTTTATCTCCTCAAGCTGCAAGTAAATCTCGCAGACTCCAAACGTGATTACTAATACCGCTTTCCACCGCCGGAGTACAGCGGATCGAGCTGTGAATCCGAAACCCGGTTGGCGCTCGCAAATATCCTTCCGTAACGATTGACAGCTAACCGGGCTACCGAGTACGCTTCGCCTCACTTAGCTAGACTCGGTACGAACTTTTAACCTCCAAATCCCAAAGGATATTCTCATGAAATTCACTCGATCCTTAACGACCGTGTTGCTCGCTTTGCTTCTCCTGTTTTCGTCTGCATTCGGTCAACACAGGCATCGACGAACCTACAGAAACATTGAAGGCCGCCGCGTTCACTCACCCGTCTTTCGCAGGAACGCGCCGCATGGTGCAACCGCACGTTGTCGAGATGGTTCGTACAGCTTCAGCCAGAACCATCGCGGTACGTGCTCGCATCATGGAGGCGTTGCTCAATGGTTAGACTGACGATGCCGCTCATGCGAAAAGCAATCCTCATTGTTGGGTGTCTTTTTCTGCTCACGTCTGGAGTCAGTTCCCGGGCCCAACGTAAAAGAAAGCAGCCGAAGAAAAGCGACCCCGTCTCAGACGGAATACGCAACGCCAGACCATCCTCTGATGAAGTCCTTTACGATGCAACCGATTATTCCCTCTTGGATGGTCTTGTTGGCTGGAGCTTGGCAGTGCGAGGTAACAAACAGGCTAATGGAACTCAGGTGCTGATCTACCATGATCCCGCGCGCGTTACTTTGGTTCGACCAGGAGTAAAGCAAATCTGGCTCAAGACAGAGAATTGGAAGGACGGTGTATTAGACTCGTATTGGATGGATTTCAACGAATATGATTGCGCCGGTCGGCGTTGGAGAATGCTGGAGATACATAATTACGACAAAGAAGGTAACGCAACCGAAGGCGGCCCGGCGGCGATTAAGTCATGGCAAACAGTCATACCCGATAGCATCGGCGAAACCCTCTACGGAGTTCTTTGTCTTCATCAGAAAGACCAGACGCGATTAGATATGGAGGAGGCCGCGAGATGGTTTATGTATGGCCGATGGGCCGAAAAACTAAAACATCTTGATAACGCATTAAGGTGGTACGGAAAGGCACAAGAACGTGAGCCTGATAATGAGAAAATTAACGAAGCTCTTAACCGAGTTCGTGCGCTAAGGCCGCCCCAACTGCCTTCCCCAACTCCATAGCCACACTTTTACCCTACCCCACTATCGCAAAGACCTAAATAGCGAGAACTGAATAGCGAAAACGGAGCACGAAGGAAACCGGTGCGTCGTTTTGTTTCATCCCAAACAACTCGCGAGTGTATCGGACGACACAGAAACTTTGTGGTCAAGAACGACTTTGTGGTCAAAACGCTATCTTGACCACAAAGTCTGACCACAAATCCGGTTTAGAGGCAAAGCCTGAGGGTCTGCATACTTAGTTCTCAGTGTATATCTAGTTTCCAGTAGGTCAGCGCTCCCTTCTTGAGACTGCACTAGCCATCAGGAGTTCGCTTTTGCGGGGTATTTCGCGATTGCGCGCGGATTTGCCCCAAATAGAACTCGGCAGGAACCTCGCTAGTCGATCTTCTGCATACTCAGTACTCACCAGCGACGACTTCCCCAAATTCTGCTCGCGATGATCGACTCAGTCTCCTAAGTCTCATTATTTCTCTACTTACTTCTCGCGCCAGCTCTGAAATCTGAAATGGCACAGGCTTTGTAATGTAATGAGCGCGAACGATAACAAAATATTCAGGTTGGAATTGAAAAAGCAGTTGAGGCCGTAAGGAGCCAGAAAATGATTATCATGATTTCAGCAAGCACCGCGACTCCACAAAGCCGAATCAGCACCACTGAATTGGTTGCGTCGATGATGCACAAACTCTCGCCGGAGCTTATCAACACGATTTGCACGCTCGGCGTTGAGAACCGCTACTCGGCAATGGGCAATTACGCGGACTTCCTGAGCGGCGCGCCGATGAATGCGACCAGCTCGACCACTGACATGGGCGTGAATGCCACTCGCAAGTGTATCGAAGAGTGGGGCGGCGACCCTTCGCAGATTGGTTTGTTAATCGCGGCCACCAACACCCCGGACCAGATGCTTCCCTGCCTCGCTTCTGAAGTCATGGCCCGGACGCACGGTTTGTTGCCTCGCTCGCTGAGCACTGTCAGCATGCAGTCGCAGGGTTGTTCGGTAATGCTGAAGTCGGTCGAAGTCGCGCAATGGTATCTGGCCGCCAACCCCGGAAAGATGGCCGTCGTGCTGATGTCCGAAGCGCACACACCTTTTGTCGCGCCGCTGCTCCGCGATGAGTACTACGGTTTTCGCGAGATCGCGCGGATGCGCAAGCATGATCAGATTGACGACGTTGCCTTCGAGCAACAGCGCATAGAAACAACTCTGGTGATTCAGTCGATGCTGTTCGGCGACGGCGCGGTCGCGTTGCTGCTCGGCACTGACCAGGCCGGCAAGCCGACGTTCGGTCCGATTTCGCACCTGACGAATGACGACCCCGACGACGTGAACCTTTTGTCGATGACCAGCAACAGCACGCACCCGGCGCTCTACGGCAAGCCGCAATACTTCATGCGTCCGCAAGTGCCTGCGCGCGGTGCGCACTATGCAGTCACGACCGTAAACGACGTGCTGCACGATCCGATGTCGCCGGTTTCCGATCTGAGCCAGGTTGACGATTGCCTGATTCACACTGGCAGCAAGAAAATTCTCGACGGCGTCTGCTCGCAGCTGCATCTCGACACGGACTCAACCAAGGTCCACAAGTCTTACGACGTGCTGGAAAACTATGGCAATCTCTCAAGCGCTTCGACGGGATTCATGCTGGCCGACAAGAAGGAATGGGCTGGCCCGGCGATGGTGGTGGGCTTCGGCGTCGGCTTTACGGCGAGCGCGGGCTTGATGAGCGTGAACTGAATCTGTGTTTACCCACCCGCTAATCCCGATACAATCGGGTGTGGTACTGACAAGAGAAAGGACTAGAGCCATGACAAACTCCGTAACAACTTCAACGACCGATACGACTCGAGGCTACGCGCACACGGCAACGAGACAATCGGATGAAGCTCCAATGATCATCACGCGTCTGTCAGGCTGGATCGACATGGGCGAGCCCAGAGCTACTGCGCCCAGCTGGATTGTCCGCACTCGCATAAACGCGCCGGCGCGATGACAATTGAGGCCGTACAACGCCCACGCAATGACTCTCTGGAATTTCAGAGAACTTTTCGAGCTGAGAGCGGCATGGATCTTGAAGTCATTGGAGAAATAATAGCAACTCGCCAATTCCATTTTGTCGATGATGGCGATAACCAGCGAACCGTCAGTGTGTTTGTGGGAACGCCTCAACCCACTCCAGCCGGCTATCATTGTCCGTTTCAAGTGATTGGAATCGGAAGTCAGAAGACGCAGTTGGCCCACGGTCGCGACTCTATACAGGCGCTGCAATCGGCGATGATTCTAATTGCTGCCAGGCTGAACAACCTCAACAGCGAACTCAATGGCAGGTTGCGCTGGGATGGCGGCGGCGACAAAGGCGACCTGGGTTTTCCTTAAGCGGGAAAAACAGTTCGCACTGGTGAGCCCGAACCGTTGCAAACTTTCCCGATCGTTCCCGTTACCTGATCAAAATCGAACGGCTTGCTAATAATGCAGGCCACTAGATCGAGTTCGCCCGCAGGCGGCTGGGCCGTCGCGCCATAGCCGGTTACCAGCACAATTGGCAAATCGGGACGGTGCTTGTGTATCTCTCGGGCCGTCTCCCATCCATCCATTTCCGGCATGGCCAGGTCCGTAAACACCAAATCGAAATCATCGCTGCATACTTTCGCGAGCGCATCGCGGCCGCAATCGGCGGTCACTACCTTATGATCCAAATCCACTAACATGTCGGCGAGCGTATCGCGCACGAAGGGCTCATCGTCAACCACCAGTACTGAAAGCGAAGAACTCCGGGCTTCGGGACGACTTTCGTTCGCGGCGGACTCGCCGGATTCCGCCAGGGGCAGATCGATGTAGAAGGCCGTTCCCTTGCCCGGCTTTGACTCGACACTGATCGAACCTTTGTGGCGTTCGATAATTCCATAACTCACTGCCAAACCCAGGCCGGTTCCCAGCACGCCCTTGGTCGTGTAGAAAGGCTCGAAGACCCGCTCGCGCACTTCTTCTTTCATCCCGGTTCCAGTGTCGGCAAAGCGCAGACGCAATCGCCCTCCCTTGAGTTGGGAACAAATAATCAGCTTGCCGCCGCCGGGCATGGCGTCGACGGCGTTAACGATCAAGTTCACAAAGACTTCGCGCAGCTCGGACGCGTTGCCGCGGACGAACAAGTCACTTTCGGCGTTGAGGGTCACGTCGACGTTGAGGCCGTTGGCGCGCGCTTCATTCTCCCAGCGCGTGCGGGTGATTTCGATCGCATCGCGCAGCAGGCTGCCGATGTTCAGGAACTCGAGTTCAGCGTCCACCGATTTCCGCGCGAAAGTCTGAATGCGTCGCACCGTTGCGGCGGCGTCCTCGGCCGCAGTAACGATGATGCCGAGGCTGCGGATTAGCTCTTCGTCTTGTACGCGACGAAGAATGAGTTGCGCGCGACCGAGGATTGCCGCCAGCGAGTTATTGAAATCGTGCGCGACGCCCGAAGCCAGTTGACCCAAAGCCCGCAACTTGTCGGCGCGCGCGGCCCGCTCGCGCTCCTGTTTCTGTTCCGTGATGTCATGTGCAATTCCCAGTACGCCGGTAGTTTGACCATCCACGATAATCGGCGCGCTGTTCACCGCCGCGTAGCGCACGCCGCCGTCGCTCGCGATGTAACGCGATTCATATGTCTGCGGCTCGCCGCCCAGGGCTGCGGCAAAACTATCCCTGCGCATCTCGCGATCGTCTTCGTGAGTTCGCTCAATAAAATGATGTCCAATAATTTCTTCAAGGTGATAGCCGGTCATCTCCAGCATCGCCTGGTTGCACCACTTGTAACGGCCCTCGCTGTCGAGCGCATAGATCGCTTCGCGCGCGCTCTCAAGAATATTCTTGAGTAAGGACTGCCCCTCACGGGCCACTGCCTCGGCTTTACGCAACTCAGAAAGGTCGCGCGCGGTGCAGACGGCGCCCACAGTCTTACTACGCTCGTCCAGGACCGGTTCGACGGTTACGAGCACAGGACGATTCAGATGTTGGGGGGCTATTTCGACGTTGATCCGGCCCAGGTGCTGAAGAGCTTGCTCGACAATGCACGCTTCGCCGTCATGACTCACGCGCAGGATGTCGCAGCATTTTCGGCCCAGCAGCGATTCCGCCGATGCGTGCTCCATGGCCGCGCCGGCTCGATTGACGCGGATCAAGCGCCCGGCCCGGTCAAAGATAAAAATGCCGTCAGACATCGCGTCAAAGGTCGACTCCCACTCTTTTTTCGCGCGCGCGACCATTTCGAAAAGCTCGGCCTGCGCGATGCCGGTGGCCAGTTGCGCCGCTACCGATTCAACCAGCATGACTTCATCCTCGGTCCAACGACGCAGCGAGCCGATCTGATGAATAGAAATCACCCCACGAAACTTTTCGTTCACTGTCAGTGGATAATCGATCTGCGATCGAAGCCCGGCACGAGCCGCGCGAGCGCGGACACCGGCACTGAATTCCGGAGAGCCATCCACGTATTTCTGACTGTCGGTAATTACCAGAGGTGTTCGCGTTTTCAGGAAATGCTGCCGGAGCAGATCGTCATAACTATTGTTATGCTCGCCGGTACTTGCAGACCCAGGCGCCAGATACTGGTGTTCGACCGACGATTGATCGCCGCTCCGGTCATAAAGCCGAACGCGAACCAGCGAGGCGGAAAGCGCCTGTCCCAGCTCGCGGGTAGTAGTATCGAGGACGTCGGCAAGACTAAGCGAAGCGCGAATGGCTACGCTCAATTTGTTTGCCAGTGCCTCACGCATCGAGGTCGCCTCGGCCTTCTGGTAAAGCCTCGCCTGGCGAATGGCAATGCCAGTTTGGTCGGCGGCCGCCTTGGCCACTTCGATATCAGCCTTGCTCCAATGACGTATCTGCTTCGTTGTCGACAACGCGAACGCTCCGAGCAGTTCATCACCGACTGTAACGCCAACGTACATGATCGATTTGACGTCTCGCTTCACGATTCCCTGATACAGCTCTCGACTGCTTTCATCACCTGCAACGTCGTCGAACGCCATTACGCCATGCTTCTCCATTGCCTCAGTTAGGCCTTTGACTCGCGGTAAATCAAAGTCCGTACCCGCCGGCTCTACGTCAGAGACGTGGTATTCCGCGGCATTCGTCACCCGTCCGGCCTTTTCATCTTTCATGTACAGCGAACAGCGCTCCACTTCGAGGTGCTGGCCCAGTTCGTGCACGGCTGTCTCAAATACGTCTGAAACATCGAGCGTGCGCCGCACGGCTTGGGAAATTCGGTTGGTCAGGGCGGCGCGCTGGGCCTGCTGTTTCATCTCGGCATACAGGCGCGCGTTCTCTACGACAATGGCGGCATGGGAAGCAATCGTGGAAAGCAGTTCCACGTGGCTGCTGGTATATGCATCCTGGGTCTCGTAATCCTGAATCGCGATGACTCCAACCACCTTCTCTCCCACCAGCATCGGTACTGCCAGCCAGCACTGCGCATGTCGCCCGCTCGAGACCAGGCCGAGCTGCTGAAGAGTCTCCTCAACATCGCGGGCTATCAGCAATGGCTGTCGAGTGCTGATAACCCGCTCAGTCAAACCACGCCCGAACTTGCGGGTGGGCGAGCTATAAGGCTCGCCATCAATCGTGTACGCCGGAAACGAAACGTCTTGCGTTTGCTCATCGTAGAGCGCGACATAAAGATTGCGATTGTCCATGACCTTTCCGATCACAGTGTGAATCAGTTTGGCAATCTCCGTCGGTTCGACCAGCTTGCTCAACTCCTGACCAATCTCGCCAAGCGCCGACAATTCCTGGTTGCGTTGAAGCAGCTCCTCCTCGGCTCGCTTGCGCTCGGTGATATCGCGCGCGATGCCCTGAACACCGACTGGTACTCCATCCGCATAGATCAGCCGGGTGCTGACTCCGAGGGCAACTCGACGGCCATCCTTGGCAAAGATTTCGAGATCATAAACCGTGGCGACCTTGTCCTTTGCTTTGCGGGCCAGCATCTCTCTGGCGGTGTCGACGGAATCTGGAGCGAGCACGTCAGCGATATTCATCTGCAGCGCTTCATCGGGGGTATAGCCGGTCACGCGCTCACCCGATTTGTTCAGCGAAGTAAATTTCCCGTTAAGATCATGCGTATAGATTATGTCGTTGGCATTCTCAAATAGCTCGCGATAACGCTCTTCGCTCTCACGCACGGCAACTTCGGCCTGCTTTTGCTCCGTGATGTCATTCGCCAACACCAGGTAGGCTGGCCGGCCGGCAAAATCCACCTTGTGCCAATTCACCTCAACATCGATGATCGTGCCGTCCTTCTTCCGATGCTTCCAAACGCCGGCGTCGTCCTGGCTGCCTGTATTCTTCGCGATGTAAGAGATCAGCGCAGCCACTTCCTCGTTGGGCCGGATGTCCCGGGCGTTCATGCTAAGAAACTCTTTGCGCGAGTATCCGTAGTGCTTGACCGCGGCATCGTTGACTGCGAGAAACTGCAGCGTGTGTTGATCGCAGAGATACATGGGACAAGGATTTGACTCAAACAGAATCAGATACTCTTCGCTTTGCTTTTGCAGTGCAGCTTCCACCAGCTCGCGGTCGGTTACGTCGCGAACGACGCCGCGGACGCCCAGACACTGGCCGGCGGAATCCCGTTCCAGGGTGACGATTCCTTCGAGGTAGCGCTGCTCGCCGAGCGCGTTCTTCAAACAGTGAGTGAACCGAACTGGTTCAAAAGACTTTACGTCCTGCACCTCGGCAAGGTCGCGGGCAGCAGTGTCTTCGCCGATCAGCGTGCTCAGTTGTTCCCCAATCAAATCGAAAGCCGGCCGGCCGAAAAACCGCGCACCGGCTTCATTAATGCTGGTGATGCGCCCGTCCATATCGCGCGTGTAAATAATGTCCGCCGCGAATTCGACGATGTCGCGATAACGACGCTCTACGCGTTGACGCTCAATCAGGCGCGCGACCTTGACCAGGAGCTGTTCGTGACGAAAAGGAATCTCGATGTAGTCATCAGCGCCGGCCGCAAATCCTTCGAGGTGCGCCGCATCTTCCTTGCGCACAGCGCTGGCCAGCAGTACCGGAGTCGTCGCCGTGAGTGGATCTTTCTTCAGCCGCCGGCATAGTTCCAGACCGTTCATCTCCGGCATGACGACGTCGCATATGATGATGTCGGTTCTGACGGCGGAAGTAATCTCGAGCGCGCGCCGCGCGCTTTGCGCCGCGAAGACTTTGTAGCCTTCCGGCTCGAGCAGGTCGACAAAGAGATCGAGCGCGTTCTGATCGTCATTAACGATCAGAACAGTGGCCGGATTTTCCTGTTGCTTGGTCATCACAGCAGCGAGGCCTGACGATTCACTTTTCGGTTAAGGGAAGGCTCTGAGTTCTTCATCAGAGCAGGACGATTTGGGTTTGCCGCTGACGGTGCGGCAGGAGCGAACAAAACCGACGCGAAGGGATTCGCGCTGGCTAACCCAGTATAGCAGAGCTAAAAACTGTTTGTCATTACCAGAAACGGGCGCAAATTAGGGCTTTTTTGAGCCTTTTGGCTGCGCAGAGTCGGGGGACTTGGCGAAATAGCCGGGTCGGTAGTTAAGCCGGAGGTTCTCTTTGCGGGTTTCGGGGTTCACGATCTCGATCGCTACGTGACGATACAACCCATCGCGGGACTTGTTGGAAGACGAATAGGCGACGAGGTATTGCTCCCTTAGATCGTTTTGGATCTGGGCGAACGAATCACGCAACTCACGTTCGTTGCGTGGAAAATAAGCGCGACCGCCGGTGCTTTCAGTAATCTTCTTGAGCGCGCCTTCGTTGATGCCGAACTGGTAACGATCGCCGATTCCAATTGCATAAATCAGAGCATCCGCTTTCAGCGCGCGATTAATAGCGTCTTGCATGTGCACCTGGCTGATCGTGTCATCACCGTCAGTCAGGAGAATGATCGCGCGGCGAGTATGCTCGGCGGCGTCAGAGAGCAGCTCGTTAGACGTCGCCCAGATGGCATCCCAGATTGCCGTCGAACCTGCGAGCGCCTGTTGCGTGCCCGAAATCGGGGGCGTGCCTCCAACCACCACGCCTCCGCCGATGTAACCTGAAGGGGGCACAAATTCGACCTGGTCGATCGCCCGGCGTAAGCGCCCGATGTTTCCCGTCAATCCCTGTTCGAGCGTCACTTCACCCGTAAACGAAACGAT
>Ga0137390_10000805_pt1 | contig 22340 bp, 24 predicted proteins | sample 15con2h24AmetaG_FD_104937 | JGI IMG/M metagenome (GOLD analysis project Ga0137390, IMG submission 104937) | Vadose zone soil microbial communities from Angelo Coast Range Reserve, California, USA - 15con2h2.4A metaG | ecosystem: Environmental > Terrestrial > Soil > Vadose zone > Saprolite... | reverse complement strand
GGCAATCGGTCGGGATGCTTAGAAAATTTCCGCGCTGTCCCCAGATTCCGATGGACCACATTTTGTTGATCAGTTCGCTCGAGGTCGTGAGCCTTCCGACAGCCTCTCCGCGAACGCTACTGACGACTTCACCGATGAGAGCATCCGGACTCGGCGCGCCGGGATATCCGGTGACCTCCACGTAGCGAAATCCGTGAAAAGTGAACTGCGGAGCGAATTGCTCCTCTCCTTCGCCTTTCAGGACATAGATGTCCCTGGCCTCGGCATTCCGGAGATTTTCCGTATAGAGGGTGCCATCCGGATTCAGGATTTCCGCAAACCGCAGGCGGACTCGCGCGCCCGACGGGCCTTTTACCTTCAGGGCTGCCCAGCCCACCATGTTCTGGCCCATATCGAATACATAGGTTCCCTTCGCAGGCTGCGAGACACGCTGGGGCTTCAGAGTACTAACCACCTGCGCCGGAAGAGTCGTCTCGCTGGAAACTGAAATTGCCGGGGCTTCGGCGACAGTTGCGGAAGCCCAGTGCGAATCATCGAACCCTGTTTCCTTCCAGCCCTTCTGCTCCAAGCGCGCGTCGTACGTTTCACCCGCATAGATTTCCGAATGCGCGACGGGTGACACCGCTCCTTTCCACGATTTGTCCGTTACGATCGTTTCGTGCCGGCCGTCGACATACTCGATTTCCAACTGCGCAAGAAAGCGATTGGGCGGCGGAAAGAAATGCATCCCCACCCAGGTAAGGCCACTTCCATACCATCCGTCCGCCAGCGTGGCGCCGATGGCGTTCTTGCCCTTTACCAGCAAGCTTTCCACATCATAGGTTTGATACAAGACGCGCTTTCGATAATCGGTAAATTCCGGCGTTAGAACGTCCTTACCCACGCGGTTTCCGTTGAGATATACGCGGTAGTTGCCGAGTGCGGTGGCATAAAGTCTCGCGCTTCGGATTTTCTCCGCCAATGCAAACTCTCGGCGCAAATCAACCGCAGGCAGCGGCATTTGACCGGGATCTCCCAGCAGCTTGTAAGACAAATCGCCGATCACCTGCGAAGCTTGCCAGTCCGACTCTGCATCGAGCTTTGCTTCCCAGCGTCCGTCTGTCCCAAAGCGCTGAACGGACCCGTCGAATAGCGAGATTTTCACCAGGGCTGCCAGGGCGGCAGACACAGTTTTGGCCTCCGCAGAAGGACCAAATGGCGATGGAGTGCCCGCGGTTACCGCTATATCGATGGTGTTTTCGCCTACCATAAGGGAGTCCGTAACGTCCTGGCGGTCAAACGTATTCCACTCGTGCTTTCTTGCGGCTTCGCGGCCATTTACCTTGGCAATATAGTTTCCCCGAACCGCGAGAAATAAAACTCCCTCACGTGGTTTCTCCGAAATATTCACCACTCCGCGAAAGACCGCCGTGGTTTTGGGCGCAACTTTCAAGGCATCTTGCCCCGCAACCCAAATCCAGTGGACCCCGGCCCGGTCCGCATCTGCTTCCGGATTCTTCCAGTTGATCCACTGCGCTTTCCAGTCTGCGGGAGTGAGCAAACCCATTTCCCACCAAGCCGTCTCCGACGAATCGGCCGGCCGGCCTCGTGTGTCCCACACCCGAACTTTCCAGTAATACCGGCGGCGAGTTTCCAGCTTCGGTCCCCCGTAGGCGATCCCAACCGACTCGCTCGACTTTATTCTTCCGCTGTCCCACACATCGGTCTTGCCGGCACGCAGTTGTTCCAGGCTGCTCGCTACCAGGATTTGATATGCGGCTTGCTCCCAGTTTCGTTCGGTATTGTCGCTTTGCCACGACAATTGCGGGGAAGTCTTGTCAATTCCAAGAGGGTTTTCGAGATATTCGCAACGAAGATGGAATGGGTCAGCCGAAGCGGAGCCCGTAAGCGCTGAAAGCAGAATCCCCAAAACGCAAAACGCCCGTAGCTTCATTTTTGCCTCCGCTCCGCGTGTCATTTAGAATTAACTTTTTATGTCTTGACGCTTACCTTCCTCGGTTGTAAAAACCTCGCCATTACTTGGGAGGGCGGGTGGCTCAGCCTTTATTTTTTCTTATCTTGGATGGCAAGGCCGAGCCAACGGCACGATTGGCACGCTCTACCGCGGCCGACCTAACGAGGGTGCCCTACCCTTTGCGGTTTTGGCAAAGGGTGGGCTTTCTTCTCTTTGTCTCTCTTCTCCGGTCGGCTCGACCCTAACCACTCCCTGCTCCTCTGTTGCGTAGAACCCCCAACTGCTCCACGGCCAATCCCTCGGATGCATCACCAACCTCCGCTTTACGGGGTTGGTGTGGATGTAGTCCAGCTTCTCCCTTATCTTTTGCGCGCTGTACACGTTGCTGGGGACGGCGCGTGCGCGCAATCTCTTTCTGAAGATTCTGGAGCAGGTGCGGCGGCGCTGTGCCGCGAGTATCGTGGGTTTCGTGGTCATGCCAGAGCATGTGCATCTGCTGTTGAACGAGCCGAAAAAGGGCACGCTGCCGAAGTTACTGCAAGTGCTGAAGCAGCGCGTGTCGCACGCCATGCGTGGGCGCAGGAGACGCAGGGTCAGCGGGCAGTTGTCGCTGGCGTTTCCAGCATCGTTCGCAGGACTGCGACGATTCTGGCAGCGCAGATACTACGATTTCAACGTGTGGTCATTGCCTGATTAGCGCCGTTACCGGAAACTGATGTCATATTATACCGCGGAGGTCAATCGTTGGAGGCGGGACCTCATCTCAGGAGCCCGGAAGGTATTCAGAATCTTTAATTTCTTGACGGCGCAGCGTAATAAGGTAGAAAATGCCCCGCGTCCCCATCCGAAAGTTACCAGGTCGAGTCAACCTATAGCCAAGGGCCAGCCTAGCGGGAAAAGGGCGGCTCGCGCGCTTTGCGCAAGAATGTTAGCGCGCTTCCAAAGCCGCCACTGGGATTTGCTTTCCAGACGGGCGTAGCTCGAATCGCCGTTAGTCGGCAGCATGCAAGACGTGGACGAGAGCATTGGCGTGGCGGACCTGAACGGCGATGGCATGCCGGACATAGTGGCGGGGCGTCTCCTCGTCCGCACTCACCAATGGCTCACGAATCGGAGGCAGGCAAGGTAGAGCAAGCTCGAAACAGGAGGAACGATAATGAGCTACTGCGCAAGACTGGCAGCGGTGCTAGCGATCGGCTTGGCGGTGTTGCTGATGGCGGTGGCAGGCGCCGCCCCCGCCGCTGCGCAAGGAGTCTCGTTCGTTGAACCGCGCTCGACCGCGCTCGCATTCCCCAATGGCGGAAGCGCGATCGGAATCGCCCAAGGTGACTTCAACAACGACGGCATGCTGGACTTGGCCGTGACCCAGGTGACCAATGTTCCCGGGGTAGGATCCCGGGGCTTCCTTTCCATCATGTTGGGCAATGGCGACGGTACGTTCCAACCCCCGACGAACATTGCCTTGCCCACTTCACCCGTTGTGGCTTTTGGCTACGGCATCATCGCCAGAGACTTCAATGGCGACGGCAACGTGGACCTGGCGGTGGCCTCGTTTGAGTTACGCCAGGTGTTGTACTTCCAGGGTAATGGCGACGGCACGTTCGCGGCGCCCGTAGCGGCGACCCTCACCCACCGGCCGGTGGGCTTGCAAGTGGCCGATCTCAACGCCGACGGGAAACTGGATCTGGTTACGGTCAACTCATCCGATAATTCGGTGTCGGTCCTGCTGGGCAACGGCGATGGAACTTTCCAGTCGCCGACGAACTACGCTGTCTCTGCCAATCCGCAGGATGCGGCCATCGTGGATGTGGACGGGGTCAATGGCTCCGATATCGTTGTAGGCAGTTACGACGGCCAAGCGATCAACGTTCTGCTGAATGATGGTACCGGCCACTTCCCCGGGGCACCCCTGTCATCGAATGCTCGCGGGCAGGTCACGGGAATTTATGTCGCGGACTTTGATGGAGATGGCAAGCTCGATGTCTTCGCGGGCATTAACGCGGGGCCCGTGTTCTTTTCCATCGTATTCATGAAGGGCAACGGGGACGGCACTTTCGCAACGCCGCCCGACAGCGCGTTTATCCCTCTCGTGGGTGATTTCCCACATCGGGGAGCGTTCAGTGAGAACGTCACCGTAGACCTGAACGGCGACGGCAAGCCCGACGTCATCTTTGATTACGGACACGGGAACTATGTCACCGTGGGCGTCGGGGACGGCCTCGGCGGCTTCTCGACGATCTCCCACTGGGTCCAATCTCCGGGGTCGGCTCGAAGTGTAGATCTCCGCAAGGACGATGACGTAGTGAACAGCTTGGTCGTGGCGGACTTCAATGGCGACGGGGCACTCGACATTGCTACGGCTACGTTTGCCCAGACCTCGGAAGGCAATTCCACTGCTGGGGTCTCCATTCTGCTGGGAGTGCTGGACGCGTCGGGCGCGCCAACTGGCAACTTCCTTGCCCCACACAGCTATCAGATTTTGGAGCCGTCCCCGGGACTACTCGTTTCTCAGGGAGCCGTTCTGGGCAATTTCCGCAATACTGGGAATCTGGACGCGGCGGTGGTCGGCAGCGAGGGTGAACCGTGGCTGGTGCATCTCCTGCCGGGAGATGGGACCGGCAGTCTCGGCACACCCATCGGGTCGGTGCCTCGTGCCATATCCGGATCCGGCGAATTCTTTGGCTTCCTCAAGGCCGCGGATTTCAACCGCGACGGCAACCTGGACCTGATTTGGCTTGGTTTTGACGGTGTCCAGGCCGGACCGCCGCCTCGCGTTCTAATCGCGAATGGGGCGGGCAACGGCAGCTTCACACTGAGCGCTGCCTTCAGGCCGGCGATCGGGGACGCGTCCAATTTCGCACTCGCGGATTTCAACAATGACGGCCTGCAGGACATCGTGCTGGCGGTTAACCGAGGCGGCGGTTTCTTCCATCTCGAAGTTCTCGTGAACAATCCTGGCCAACCCGGAACATTCACCCACACTGCCGGGTTCCCGGAAATGGACCTCGGATTGGTCCCGCCTCAAGCCGGGAAAGCCGTGATCGCTGTTGGAGATTTCGATGGAGACGGCAAACAAGATATTGTGGTTCGCGGGGCCAACTCCACCGGCGGAGTCGCACTGCTGTTTTTTAAGGGTAATGGGGTCGGTACTTTTCAGCCGCCGACCCGATTTGATTCAGGTCTCCCTCCGCTCGAAGATATCGCGGTGTTTGACGTGAACGGCGATTCCCATTTGGATTTGATCGCAGTGGGCGGGAACGGTGTCTTCATTCTGATCGGCAACGGCGACGGCACTTTCCAGGCCCCGGTGTTTTATAGTACCGGCGTTGCGTCCCAAAGCGTTGCGGTGGCCGACTTCAATGGCGACGGATTCCTCGACCTAGCCGTCGGACACGGGGCGTGCTGCGCGGGCTCGGCCTTCGCCATCCTACTTGGCAACGGTGACGGCACCTTCCAGACGCCAGCGCTGTTCGCGACCGGCGCCAGTGGGCAGTTTGTCAGCGTGGGCGACCTGAACGGAGACGGGCAACCGGATGTCCTGCTGCTCCATCCGGGACAGTATGGCAATTGGCTCACCGCACTGCTCAATAATTCTGTGGCGATGGCGCCGCTGAAACATGCGAGCAATACGCGTTGAGCCGTCCGGCGAATTCGCCCTTGTTGGCGACAACCAAATCGCAAGCCCATCCTCCATATCAGCCAAGCTCCAAGGCCTTCCACCGGCTTTGTAGTACAGGGCGACGAAGAAGTTCCAGGCGCGCGTAGCCGCGTCCTGCACATTCACGTTCATTTCGTCGAGCTGCGCCCGAAGGAATCCGACGCTTCCCCAGTGACTATCCGGGCTCTAGGAAATTCAGTCTCTCAGTAACGCAAAGATGCGGTCATAACGACGCCGGCCTCGCAGCGGCCCGAGTAGACTGTTTCGGTGTTCACCCTAACGGGTCTCGGGCCGAAGGAGGGCGGGTGGCAGTCAGAATCGGCGGACCTCTCGTTACCGGGAAATCGTAGCGCGCAAATGACGTAGGGTGCCGCGCCCTTTGTTTTTGGAAGGGTTCGGGTTTAGAGCCAACTTCACGCGCAAGCGTAATGAGCACGCACGCCGTCAATGGGATTGCTTTTCGATTCCTGAATTCTTCCCTTCCGCTCCTCGCCGTTCGCATCCCGCTTGCCTTTATGGGACGCAATCTTCTCCTTCGCGCGGATTGTTTCTCGATCGCGTGAATTCTCCTCCGGACCGATGGACGTTCCGGCGTGAAAAGTGAGCGGACAAACGGCGCGTGGGGCAGAGGTTTCGACGAGTCTCCGGTGACTGAAATCGTAGCGCGCAGGTCACGTAGGGTGCCGCACCCTTTGCTTTCTTTTTCAAGGGTGCGGTTTCTGACTTTTCCCTTTTGGCAAAAGATCACTTCCTTGCCGCGCGCAGCGCAGTCTTCGCCTTCACGGGATTGCTTTTTGATCCCGTGAATTCTTCTCCTCGCCTCGTCGCCGTTCGCTGCTCCTAATAGCCGTTCGCCCCCGAATTTCGACCATTCGCTGCTTTTTACTTTACTTCTCAAGTGCCCCCGCGCTACCCTTTCCCATGGTCGCCCTCGTCCCGGCTGAAATCCCAAAGTTCCGTCTCCCTCGACCCGCCGCCCCACTGCGCCGCCGCTCCCTGCCACTGCTCACCACTCACCACCCACTCTCTTTTTGTCGCCCCCGCCCGAGATGGCGGGTCTTTGTTTTCATACCCTTACGAATCCCTCTTCCCGCAAACCCTTTATTTTCACATCCATCCAAAATCCCCCGGGGGTGTGGGGGTGCTCCGCTCCCGACCTTCCGACATTCGGACCTTCAGCCGTGCCAACTCTTTTGTTTACAAAAGGTTGCCGCCTCTTTCACCTCTCTTTGCCCTCTTTTCCGAGGTCTCGTCCTTTGTTTTCAATCGCTTGCAGCCTCCTTTTGCAAAATACCGGGGGCGGGGTATCTCGAATGCAACTACGGGACACGGAGTGGGGGTACCAGTCCCAGCCCTCAACCCTCCAGCCGGAGCCGGGCCTAGATCACAAGGACTTCAGGAACTCGATGATCGCTTCCTGGTCGGGCCTTTTCAATTTTTCAAATTGCTGTGTGACGTGGCTGGCCTCGCCCCGGTGCCGCGTAATGGCTTCGAGAAGAGTTAGCGAGGCGCCGTCGTGCATCAATCGCGGCCGCAAGCGCACTCCCCACAATGGAGCCGTGCGGATCTTGTTCCGGCTGCTCTCGAAGTTCTGCTTCGACATATAGTCGGACATTTGCTGGAAGACTTTGTGCCCATAGTGCTCGCGAATGGCTTGCAGGATTCCGTCGCCGGTGCCCACGTCGTGCATCAGGAAATCTCCGTAGGGATGCAACGCGATGGAGCCGAGCGCCGCTGGAATCGTAAACGTGCCGCCGTTGATTTTCGTTCCCGCCGGAGCGGTGGTCAGGGTCTCCACGTGGCAAGTCGCGCAGCCAATCTTGTCGAAGAGACCGAGGCCCTTCTTTGCAGCCGCGCCACTGGCGAGCTGCGCATCGCGGGCCGGCGCTTTTGTCGCGCGAATGAAGCGCGCGAAGTGATCGATGTCGAAAAGTCCGTCGGGCCCGAGTGTGTCGTTCGGCTCCGAAGCGCTGTTGCAAATACTGGTGACCTCATCAGGCTGCAAGCGATTCGTGATGCCCATCTCGTTGAGATACGCGTCGCCGGAGAACGATAGCAGGCTGGCGTGCTGGTCTTTCCAGCCGAAACGCCCTACGCCCATTTGTCCGGGCGCTTCCACGATGGGCACATAGAGAATCTGGCCGCAGATTTTTCCGTGTGACGATTTGCACTGTGCCTTAGAAAGATCAATAAGGGTTTGGTCGGCAACGGCCTCGACGAAGCCATCGCCCAACAGGTTGAGAGATAGCCGAAACGTGCGGATCGTCTCGGTCTCCGGAACGCGTTCCTGGATTTCCTTGTCCGGAAAAGCGGCATTGGGGCAAATGGCGCGATCGTTCACCAGCGAGCGGCCGCTGATCACTTCGGCTCCGTGCGCGATCGGGATATCCGGAGTGCGGAAGTGCCCGTCCGGTCCGTTATGGCCAACGCGTAATTCCGTTACCTGCGACGCCGCGCCGGAAACCGGACTCTGATGGCATTCCCGGCAGGACTGCGCGTTGTAGAGTGGTCCGAGGCCGTCACTAAGCTGCTCGACCTCGTCAAATTTCGTTTGGTCGGCCTGATGCGTCGCATCATCGACCATGCCGTTGGTTTTGTTGTCAAAGCCCGTGGGTGCGTCGGGAGACTGCGTGGCGACAGCAACGAGAGCAAAAGTTACAATAGCCGCTGCACTGAAGAGCCTCATATGTTCTCCCTCCTCGAACGGATTGGGAGCCGGATCTAGTTGTGAATATCACCTTGCACGCGTTACCGCAAGAAGGAGGTTGCGCAAACGCTAACTCACTCGAAATCTCAAACCGCACCCTGAGCTCAAGAGCTATTTGATTTTCCACTCGTCAAGCTCTTGTTCAGGAAGCCCGCTACTTCGGCGCGGGAGCCAAATAAGGGCGTTCCAGCACTGTAGCTCGCCGGGACGGAAGCTCGCATTCGTCGATGCGATCCAGAACCCGAAGTGGAATGCCCATTTCCCTGCAAGCTTCTACCGCAGCGTCATTGAAGTATAGAAACACAAGAAACTGACCCTGCTGCCTGTATTTAGTTCGCGCTACTAAGCCTTGCGTGTCGGTCTCGACGGTCGTATAGACCAAGATTCTTTCTGCGTACCGAAAGTTGCTCTTCGTCATCCGCTCGTCGAGCGTCTTCGCCAAACGAATCTGTGGCAGCGAACCTGACGAAATTTCATCTAAGGTCAAACCCACTAACGAGAACATTTTTTATCCTTCGCACCACTGATTGTTTGATCTGGGGGGGGGTTCGCGCACTGCCCGCATCCTTTACGGTCGATTGCGACCGCGTGTCACAATAATATCTTCCTCGCTGGCGAAATCCTCAGCCTAGCGAGGGAACTCGCGTAAAGAACTGGCGGAGGAGGAGGGATTCGAACCCCCGAGACCCTTTCGAGTCTAACGGTTTTCAAGACCGCCGCATTCAACCACTCTGCCACTCCTCCGCGTTGATTCTATTGCAGTTGTAGAAACCAGTGTTGCACATTCTGTTGCACATTTGCCTCTGGTCCGATAGACTTCTCTCATGCAGAAGGGGTACATCTATCAAGCCAGCGGCGCGTGGCATGTCCGCTACCGTGTGGACGGTAAGCAGGTCTCGCGCAAACTGGCTGACTACAACGACCAATATCGCACGTTGAGGAGTGTCCGTCCACTGGCGGATGAAATTCTTGACCCGGTGAATGAAGGCCGGGAAGTCAACGGGCCTGTGACCCTGCAACAGTACGCCGAGACGGTGTACTTCCCGAACATCAAAACGAAAAAGAAGCCGTCCACGTACAAGGGTTATTTCAATCTCTACTCCAAGCAAATTCAGCCGCGCATCGGTGGACTCAGGCTCTCGACCTGTTCGACTGCCGACATTCAGCGCATCTTGTACCGCATCGACGAACAGGAAGAACTCTCCCACCAATCGTTCTTGAACATCAACTCAGTGCTGTCGGCAATCTTCACCCACGCTCGAAGGAGCGGAACGCTTCAAGGTCCGAACCCGACAGACGGCGTCGAGATTCCAGAAGGTAAGCGAACTAAGAAGACGCACAAGTACACGTTGGAGGAAGTCGAGAAGATTACGGACGCGGTAAACGGTGTGGCAAGGTGTGCGGTCGTGGTCGCAGCGTGGACGGGTCTTTCGCTCGCAGAACTTCGCGGGTTGCGTTGGGAAGACGTTGACGGCGACACTTTGACAGTGAAGCGTACCGTGTGGCATCGGGAAGTTATCGACACGAAGACAGAGCACCGTGCCGCCGCTGTTCATCTCTTGCCGCAAGTTCGCGCCGCGCTCAAAGAGCATCGCAAAAACAATCCGGGCACATCTTGGGTCTTCGAAGGACCGAAAGTATTTCCGCTCGACTTGGCAACAATCGGTTCGAAGCACATCAAGCCAGCCTTGGAAGGCACGGGTGTCGAATGGCATGGATTCCATGCCTTCCGCCGTGGACTCGGGACGCGGTTGTTCAACAACGGAGTGCCAACGAAGACTATCGCAACAATTCTCCGACACGGGTCAGGCTCTGAAGTCACCGAAGCGAACTACATCGACGTGGACGAAAGCACCGCCGTCGCTGCGTTGAAGAATTTGCCGAAGAAAGCAAAGAAAGGAAGGTAAGTTTTGGTCCTTATTGCGGTTCCGAACCGAAGTAGATTCAGAGGGTGCCCTCTTTCAAAGTGTTGTCGGTCGCACCGCCGATTGGAATGTCTATCGAGCGGAAGGCCCAATAGATGGTTTTGTTGCTCTCATCCATCTTGCGCCACCTGCCCTTGTGAGGCGGGAGCGGGTCCTTCGGTTCGTCGGCGGCGGCGCGGGTCGTTATGGCGACTCCGACAATCGGTATTTGCGGTTCCAGCCGAAATACCTTGTTCTCTTCTATCTGCCAACCAGCCTCGCTGAACAACAACAAGAACCTCCCAGCGGCAACGCAGGATTTCTCGCTCCAACTCGTACATCCAATTCTCACGATGTCCCGAGGAGCCGTCTGAGCGGATAAGAGTTTCAAGAAACCGTTTCGCTTTTCCTCAGTAAGTTCGAACATGCCAGCTTTGGGCGGAGCGGCATTGTTAATCGTGGGATTGTTGATGACTCCGCCGTTGTTGACGATGCTGCCCGAGACACTTGAAGTCTGCTGTTCCGCTTGCGGCTTGTCCAAGTGCAGTAGCCGCCGCCCCTCTGGCGTCAACCATCCGAGGAGGGCAGCCACCAAGGCGACGACCACAGGCACGACTACAAGAGTTACGACCTCTTTTCTCGTCCATTTCCCAGCTTTCTCAGCCGCAGGACCACGCGACCAGAGTATTTCAAATAGAGCGGCGACCCATTTGTTGCGATAACCCTGACAGGGTTTAGGGCAATGAATATCGTGGAAATGCTCCCGAAACACGACAAAGTCTGGAATCTCAAAACGTTTCCCCATCTGAGGTGGTTTGAAGACACCGTGGCCCCGGTATTCATTCAACTGTTGGCCGAAGTCGAAACGCTGTTTATCGCAGTACGGAATATAGAGAGTGCTAGCGCCGCCTGAATCGCGTCCGGGAATTTTGAAGGAAGCGCACTTGGTACGGAATTTACCACTCTTTTCTACGTAGTCTTCCACACTTTGCAGGACCGCGAAATTCACGAGTGGTTTGTCGTTCTTGTCCGCCATTCGAATTTATCTATTATATGCCAGTCAAGTGGGATACTCAGGCGGGGACGGGAACAACAGCAAGACTTCCATCGACAGGTCGTGGGTTCAACTCCCACCTTCGGCTCAGCTTTGGCCGAGTAACTGGAATCTGGCTGATGCCCACACCGATGCCGCCCGTTCCTTTACAGGATATTTCTCTCTGGCCTTTTCGGCGTCTGCTTTTGTTTTGAATGGTTTCGACACGACATCCGGCACGCCGTCTTTGTAGTCGAACAGAAACCATTCGTATCTGAACTTGGCCATGCGAAATCTTAGGGCATTTGGTGAAGTTTAGCACCGGAGACCCACGACCAAACTTTTTCAAACAGAGCAGCCACTCTCTTGTTGCGATAACCACGACACGGACGAGGACAACGAATATCGTGGAAGTGTTCGCGGAACCAAATAAAATCCGTCATTTGCGAACGTTTCCCTGTCTCCGGTGGTCTGAAGACACCCTATCGTTCACAAAAGTAGTAGCATCGGCTATGCAACGCCCGACCGACATCGGTCGAGGAGGTGACATGGCGGACATCCAGCGAATCAGCGTGCAACAAGCGCACGCAAAGACAAAGGCAAACCAAGCCCTGCTAGTTTGCGCCTACGAAGACGAGGCTAAATGTCGGATGTTAAATCTGGAAGGGTCCATATCCTTCGCCAGCTTGCAGTCCCGGGCGGCGTCGCTGCCGAAGACACAGGAAATCATTTTCTATTGAGCTTGACCCGGCGAAGCGAGCGCTGTCGGTCAGGCAGCGAAATACCAAGAGCGGGGCTTTACGAACGTCAAAGTGCTGAAAGGCGGAGTCGAGGCGTGGAAGGCTGCGGGATACGCGATGAATTGATGGCTTGGACGTGATTTGCACCATTCTAGTGCTGCCATCTACAATCGGATTTTTTATGCAGCAGTTCCCGGCCATCCACCTCGTTATTCCGACCCGCCACGTCGAGCAACACTCCAAACAGTGCATGTCAATTCGCACGGACGACCCGGCAGGCATTGAGGCGTATTGGCATAGGCGATTTGAAGAGAAACGGAAGAACGGTGAGTGGTTCGATCTCGATGGGGCGGACGTGGCCGCGTTCAAGAGACGTAAGTTCATGTGAGCGGGAGAGAGGTGTCTGCGTCGTGAGCGGATTCAATATTTCGGTCCAGTGGCGCACTGCGCTCGTTCAGGAAAATGGAGCGCCATATTTCTTCCCGGACAAATTCACGAAGTTCTTTCGGAAGAAATATTCGCTATCGGGAGTCTACCGATGGCGAGTTCTTAAGAATCAGCCGGGAGAAAAAGAACCCATCTACATTGGTGAAGCCGAGCAACTACCGAGACGGATTCAACGTGTGTGCACACCTTCAAAGACAGCTAAGGACACTGACACAAACAAGCGATTGCATACCATGTTTCAGAAGTATCTTTCGGAAGGCCGCAAGATCGCTTTTGATGTTGGAGATGTAGAGCCGTTTGAGATAAACGGTATGCGCTTTGGCGGTGACACCATGCACGACACGTTCAAGCGGCGGGCTGTCGAAAACATCCTGTTGGCGTTAGCGCAGAAGTCAGGCGAATACGAACTTTTGAATGTATTCGTTGATTGGGTTGCAGACGCCGTGGAGAAACTCTCAAAGTTGCCGCCCCACGAACTAAAAAAGCTCCTAGAACTGTTCGGCAAGAAAGGCTAGGGGACTTTTCGCAGGTGCGGGCTGCGCTACAGTGGGAATCGTTTATGAGCGACCACGAACTCACCCAGATTGTTTCCGATTACATAGCAAACAAGCGGGCGAAGGCGGAGGCTGAACGCCGCTGGTTTGTCATCCAGCCAACGCTCGAAGATGCGATTTCCAAGGCTGCCAGAGCGATAAAACCAAGCGGCAAGAGATTTGGGCACCAACGACGTATTCCCGAATCGGTGCTGCGTCAAAGCGAGAGAGCACTCCTCGATTCGGTGCCTTCCCTACAATCAGCCCGGACGTTTGAAGAACTCCATCGCGTCATTTCAAGCACAATTGGCGACATCCCCGGAATTGGCGAACTCACCATTTACGACACCGCATTGCGTATTGGAGCCAAGTTAAAACTCGAACCAGCCGTTGTCTTCTTGCACGCTGGAACTCAAATCGGCGCGAGAGCACTTGGTCTAGACGGCTCTCTGGAGTTCATCGAAAGGAAATCTCTCCCACGTGAGTTTGAGCCTTTATCTCCGGCAGAGATCGAGGATGTGCTCTGTATTTATAAGGACCGTCTGAGCAAGAGGAAGGACAACAAGAGAATTAGGGACTGCAACTAAATGCAGCACGGCTGAGGGTTAGATACCGGAGGAACGGACAGCCACCAGAGGAGAGAATCCCGCACCAAAATCCTTGAAGGAAAGTACGTCGCAATCAATGCGAGCCTCCACCGCAATCTGACGGAGGTCCCTCTCTTGCGGCCAGTCCTTGGCAACAAACCTCCCGCAGAATGGGAGATAGACAGCCATCAACAGATCATTTCGTCCCGGTGGCTCAGGTTCATTTGGCTGCTGGGCTTTTAGAGCGAAGTTGTACCACGCCATCATCAGGGCGTAACACACTGCCCGAAACGGCGGACACATATCTACAAAAGCCCGCAGCTCCCACTCGTTCACGGGGGTTCCGGTCACGCGCTTATAAAGCCCACGAGCAACGTGCCAGAATGGACCACCCTCCACAGTCGCTACTTCCTTCATCGCCTCAGCAAAACTCTCTGGACGCTTGGCGCGGCCTTCGGCGATTACGGCATCGAGTTTTGGCCGCAGCGCCGTCCACAGGTTTTCGAAACCTTCTATCACCTTGAATTGTTCGGTGAGTTGTTCCTTACACAATTCAGGTGGAAAATCTTGAGTGAGGAGTCCTTCCTCGTAGGGTCTGGCTCTCGCGTTTACTCGCGTCCAGTCGAAGGCCGAGGGATTGTGAAAATGGGCCACGACCTGTAGGCGCAAAATCTCATGGGGCGGCCAGAGGCACTCGCCAGAGCGGAGTAAACGTCTTATACGGCCAAGGAGAGCTTGTCGCCGTGCTTCTCTCTGGGTGGCAATGACCTCCTCCGCGCTCAATCCGAGAAGAAGAACGCGGAAACCAGCTTCCAGACCCGCCATGAGCGGTTCCGAAAGTAGTCCTTCGTTCTCAAGAGCGTTGATCGCGCTTGTGTCGAAACCGATTGTGGGCAGCGGAGACATAACCCTACATTGTAGCGCCGTTCTGGGACTGCTATGCTTCGGCGCCATGAGCGGCGAAAAATCTCCAATCTCGTGGACTTACGATCACGCGCCGACCAGATGGGCAATCGTCGCTTCGTTGGTGGTCGCTTGGTTTCTCGCTGTCATATTTCTGTATTCAGACATCGGGAAAGTGCTGGCTGCACGCCCGTGGTGGGAGGACTTCATAGTTGCGCTGGCGACCGTCGCCGTTCCAATTCTGGCTTTGCTGGAACTGCGCCACTCCGCTGAGGCGAACAGGCTGCGAGGCGAGGCCAATGACGAACGCCGCAGGGCGAACGATCTCCGCGAAGAGAACGGACGGCTTACCGCCGAACTTGATGACGAACGCAACAAACACCTTGAGCAGATTGCGGCGAACACAAGACGCCCGCTCACTCCGGCAGAAAGAAACGCAGAGACACTACGCCGTCACCTCGGAGCCTGCGTCTCCGTTACAGAAGGCAATGGAAGCTGGCCTAGCACGCCGCTGATTGTGGAAGTCAGCGACGCCGACATCGTGACGTTGTTCACGCCCAGCGCTGGCTCAAATCCGCAAGCGTCGTGCGTTCAGATCGATTGCAGTGAATTAGACATCGTCGAAATCCCGCATGGGTCTTGTCCGTTACGGGTCCACGTGCGCAGAAGATATGGTCCCGCCGTTCAACTCGGAGAGATCAGGAAATGGGAAGATCGCAACCTTCCAGCAGCCGCGCCGAGGTTCAGCAAAGGCGGCAACGTCTATCACGCCTCATTTTCAAAGCCGGGTTCCGCCGAAACTAGAAGCCTGCACATCTACGCTTCCGCAGACGGGTCAAACTCTTTCCTGCTCGAACCATCGGTCGGCGAGCGGGTCGTAGCAGACAACGTCGAAATTTCGAGGCGGTTTATGCTGCTGGAAGTAAACTACCGGGCTGCTGGTTTCAACCGGAGCGGGTCAGGCACGGGTGGGAGTCCGCACCCACTTTTCATTTGGTGAGCGATGCCGCTGGTTTATCCACCTGTTCCTTACGAATTTGGACGGACAACAGATTAAGGGCAAGGCCGCTCTGCGACGGAGGACGCGCAATCGGTTTCTCCGATGCAGTCGGGGAAATACTAGTTTCGAATCCCACAGTGACGAAGCGGAACCCGAGGTTCAAGGTCCGGGCTTTTGATAGACTCATAATGCCGTGTGGCATTTCATCTCATTCGTTCTGATGGGCCTCGTCCAAATCGCTACTGCGGTTTGGGGAGGCATCATTTCGGTCAAATCTCTACCGCCAACTGAAAAGCGGTTCCCGCATTTGTCTGGTTTTATCGCGTTGGGAATTGCCGGGGTTGCTCTCACCTTCTGGATTGGTGCCCAGAGTTACGAGTCGGAAAGACAGGCGGAGAAGGCTCAAAACCAATTGATTAACAAGCTCGAAAATCAGAATGGTCAGTTAGCTGCCATAGCGGGGATGCTCAAGGTCAACAGTACTGACCCAAGCGTACTCGCAGGCGCTCTCGCTCAAGCTCTCCATCCCCCCGAAAAATTGCCTTGCCTGAATCCAGTACGTTTCACCAGCACCCAAAAAGAGTCGCAAAGCGGATACGACACTCTTGTACGGATTTCAAATCCAACCGGGATAAGAGCCAACACAAGATTTCAGTTCTTCTTCACGACCAGCGTTGGCTTCGCCCACCCCGTGGACAAGGATGTGAGTTGGTCGGGCGGTTCCGGCACTGATATTGGATTTATCACTGTTTCCTCAGAAATTCCCAAAGGCAAGGCTCTGGTAATCCTTGCAGGCGGAGCTTTGATTCCGGCGCAGGTCAAGTGCGTGGACCGATTCGACCCCGAAGGTTAAACATAACGCGCGTTTCACTTCGGACCCACGATTCGAGCATCTTCTTGCTTAGGTTAATCTCGATGCATGCGGCGGAGCGGCACAACTCGGCTCGAAGCTCTTCCAAGGCGAAAAGCAGAGTTTATCGAGCCAATGGAATGCGCTCTGGTCTCCAAGCTGCCCGAAGGACCGCAATGGACGTACGAAGTTAAGCTCGATGGCTACCGAGCCATTGGAGTCAAAACCAGCCGTCAAGCGATCCTGTACTCGCGGAACCACAAGAACTTCAACAATCGATTCCCGCAGATCGCTGACGCCCTTGTTGATCTTCCTGCGGATACAGTTATCGACGGCGAAGTTGTAGCCTTGGACGAATCTGGACGCCCGGATTTTCACGGTCTCCAGCACTTCACTGCCGAAGCCTCGCGAATCCGCTATTTTGTTTTCGATCTTCTGATCTTGGGTGGGCGCGATCTAACCAGCTTGCCTCTCATCGAGCGCCGAAAGCTTTTGGCAGGAATCAAGATTCGCTCCTCGTGGATTCTCATTTCCGAAAAGTTCGATACCTCCGCCGCCGAGATGCTTGCCGCTGTGCGCCAGCAGCTTGAAGGCGTCGTAGCGAAGCGCAAGAGCAGTCTCTACGAGGCGGGAAAACGCACGGGCTCCTGGGCGAAGATGCGGATCAACAAGGGCCAGGAATTCGTGATCGGCGGCTTCATGCCGGGTCCGCACGGAGTCGATTCCATCATCGTCGGCTACTATCGCGGGAAGGACTTGTACTACGTCGCCGGGGTGCGAAATGGATTTGTGCCAGCAAACCGCAGGATGGTTTTTGAGAAGCTGAAGACACTCGTCACGGACAAATGCCCGTTCGTGAATCTACCGGAGACAGGGCGCACCCTGAACTGGTTGCCGTCGTTGAGTTCCTGGATTGGACGGACGGAGATCGGCTTCGTCATTCCAAGTTTGTCGCGCTCCGCGATGACAAAGACGCGCGAGAGGTGGTTAAGGAAGCGTAAGTTATCCAGCCCATGTCGATCACCACAAGAGTCAAATCGAAAGCCGAAGCGACTAAACTCCAGCGCGAACAAGCTGCGCAACGCGTCATATCTCACTTTGGCCTGTGCCTTCCGCAATCTAGAGTGCTCTGCTTTCTGGACGATGAAGACCCGTCCAGTCTCAAGCAAGCATTCGGTGCGGCAAACCGGGGGCTTTCGGGAACCATCAGGGACGGTGACGATTTATCGGTATGGCCGGACTACGTTCAGAAGTGCGTGTATGTTGATGACGACGTTTCTCCGTATACGCGGCGCGTCATCGATCAACTTATTTATCTGTATGGGAGCACTTGCACAGATGAGGTAGGTCTGACAATGACGCTTGCGCATGAACTACAGCACGCCATTCAACACGATAAAGTGCGAAAGGTCTGGGCTGTGAATAGCCTCATACGCGGGCTTCCAACGGCTGTTGATGATTTGAAATTGGAATGGGCTGATATTCCAATCGAGCGAGACGCTAGGATTGTGGCTAAACGTATCGCTCTTGACTTGCACGGCGATCAGCCAGTGCGCAGGTACATAGACAAAAGAAGCGCTGAAGCTGTCGAACCGCACGATGTTGCCGATTGGAGTTTTGTACGTGGGTTAACGCCCTCCAATTCAATCGATGTTGTTGTTGACACTCACCGACTTTTTCATCGATTGACGGACCACAGACCAGAGGTTGAGGACGCGCTGCGGCAGAGAAAGAACGATCCCGACTTCAGCGACATCAACTTGGACGAGTTTTTCAACTCTTCGCTTTAACCGTAAATTCAGCCAAGATTTCAGGAGGCCGGAAATGGCTATTCCGGCGAGTCGTGAGGTCGATAGGTTCACAAACTACGTTTCAAGGTAACATTGGAGCGACAAAGAGCCATCTCTGAAGCGACGAAGAGTCGCGACCAAATCGAGAGTCGAGAATCTTAGGAGACCATCATGGTGATTGGGGATCGCTTGAAAGAATTGCGCGCATCAAAAGAACTCTCGCAGGGCGACATTGAAAAACGGACAGGCTTGCTCCGGTGTTACATTTCCCGCGTTGAAAACGGACATACAGTTCCGTCTATCGAGACGCTGGAAAAGATGGCGCGAGCCTTAGAAGTCCCAATGTACCGCCTCTTTCATGAAGGCGAAGCAGCATCATCAATTCGCAATCTGAAACTTCCGACGCGTAGCGAGGACTGGGACAGCACAGGCAAAGAAGCCGATTATCTTTCCAAGTTGCGCAGGCTACTTGCGAAAATGGAACCCGGCGACCAAAAACTCTTGCTGCACATGGCCCAGAAAGTCGCGAGAGACTAGCCCCAAACGCCTATCGATTCCGCGACTGATATCAGCCGCCCATCTGACGGGATATCCGGTGTGCCTTCAGCAGCCATACTGCTCGAAGGTTTCACGCAACCCTCTGTCGACTGTCAATCACCTGACCCGACAGTCTGGCAGATTTGTGGAAAGGCAGCCCGGACTAGTCCTTTCGCAGGCTCGCCAACCACTTCTCCAGAATTGCTTTGCTAGGTGGCTCAATTGTGGTGAAGAAGACCCCCATTCCGGCGTTCGGCTTGGAATGGACCACCTTACCTAAGGCAGCGAGGCTTGTGCCGCCGTGGATAATCCTCAGCGAGACCTTCGTCCCCTCCGGGAACGGGCTGCTAGTGTGCACGTAGCATCCAAACAGGCTCAGGTTCGTCGTGCGTGCAGTGAGAATTTTTTCCGACCGCACGTCGGTCAGTTCAATGCTGGCCGCGAAGGGATAGCGGCTGGCGCGATGTAATCCAGATGGAATGGGAGGACGACCTCGCCGTTGCGATTCTATGTCAAGCAGGATACTCGTCCAAATAATACGCGCCAAATCATATCTCCGAGAGGGAAGCAAGGAAGGATGGATAACCCCACGCTTGGCGGAGCGCCCTTCATCCTGCTGGTAATACCAGGAAAATACCTGCAATCAAATTCAGATATTCCCCATCGCTCCTTCCGTATATTTTCACTGCGACAACGCCCCCATTTAAGGTGAGAACGGCGCGAACCTTGCGTCTGGATCAGTAGCTACAAGTTGTGAAGACAAGTAGCGAGTAAGGACCCGTCCATGATGAAGAAATTGAGTCCTGTGGATAAAGCCATAGAACGAATATTGGAATTGTCGGCAGACGCCCAAATAAGAAGACGCGAAATTGCCAAGGATTCTCTCGCGTATCACATGCTAACGGAAACAATAGCAGCTTACGGCAAAGCACTCACGCTTCTCGCAGCACTTCAACGATCTGCGCAATCAGCGATGTCCTTTTACCCCTTACTGAGGCCAAAACAGTGCCGATAGATGCTTGTGGATCACGCCGCGTTGTGACCACACTAATTCTTTGGTTTGCCCACGGCCTTCTGGTTCTTTGCTTCATCAGAATGCTTTTCAGAAACAGGAGGTTCAGACGGGGCAGCCTGGCCTCTCAGTGCCAGGGCGAAGACATAAGCCCCGGCGTCTGGTCATTTCTTTTTGGTTCGCTTCACCAATCGTAGCTCGTCAAGATTCCAAACCCGGAAGCGGTCGATTTTCTTCTCCAACAATACCCCATGCACACTATTGAGGATCGCCCGGACCTTCGCAGTACTACGCGAGCCGACGACTCGAACTGTGTCACCGGGTTTCAACTTCAGCTTCACTGGACCTCTCTGGTCGCCACAATTCTAGGCCTCTTCACCAAGCCGGACACAGCAAAAACGCGATGAACGGCAGTTCAATCGTTTTGCTTGGATCAGGGTCAGCGTGCCTTCTTGGAAATCCCTTAGTACCTCGATAGTACCTTCCTCAGGATAATACCTGACTCGCATTTGGAGAACTTGCCCGATTGCTGATTGATTGAAATCACCGTAGCTTCCCGCACGCCGTCTCCCACCCTGACGGCATACACGGATTTACGTCCGCCTCATTGTTATCGGACGTCATCCACTGTGGGGTTGCCATGAACGTTCTGTCCCCCCTCCGCCGTAGTTTTCTTTTCGTCATTTTCATACTCTTCGTCACATCGTGTAGTGTATCCGCCCAAGCCCCTTCCAGCCCATCCAAACCGCACCAGCATCCGCCCCTGCCACCCATCGATCAGGAGCAGTTTTTCGCCTACTGGACCACAGAAACTGGCTGGACCAGCGAACTACAGCTTCGCAACAATGCGCCTGGCCAGGACTTGGTCGTGACGCCCGCTCTCCGCCTCGCGGATGGAGCGGAAACCGCTCTCGCTCCAGTCACGATCAAGCCGCAGGAAGTAAAATCCATCGATCTTGACGCGGCAATTACCGCTGCGGCTGCCCCTCAGCTCATCGGCACCTATGGCTCCGTTGTCCTTCACTATCGCTCACCGTCCGCAGCGACCTTGTACGCTGCCATGATGGTCCGCCGCATGGGCCACGCCATCGCCTTCCACATAGACGCCTTGGGCGAATCGCAGGACCTCCAAGTCGGCAGCCGCGAAGGTATCTGGTGGCTCCCCAAAGACACCACCAGCGACTACCTCATCCTCACCAACCAGGGTACGAACACTCTTCCCCTCGACCTGTCGCTCTACGACGCCAGCGGCAAGCAGGCCACACAAAAGGTTCTTCTCGGCCCCGCCGAGACGACCCGCTATTCGATCCGCAAACTCATCCTCGCCTCAGGCCTCACCGGCTCCTACGGTGGCATCAAAATCTCCACCAGCGCCCACGGCGGCTCCCTTGATAGCTTGCATTTCCTTTTCGACGAAACCGCCGGATTCTCCGCCATCCTGAAAATGTTTGACTACAACCCCAACGCCAAACTCGAAGAGCGCGATTACGCGCGAACCGCCACTTGGACTCTGCGCGCCCCAATGCTCGCCCTCTCCAATCCTGATCCAGCCTTGGCCTTTCCGCCGGGCACGAAGCTTCTGCCGCAAGTCTTGATTCGCAACACCACTGCTGAGCCCATTGATGCGGCCCTCCGCTTCAATTGGCGCACCGCCGACTCTACCGGCAAAGCGCCAGGACCCGCTTTACGCCTTGCTCCTTACGAGACCCGCCGCATTGACGTAGCCGCACTCCAGGACGGCGCGATTCTCCCGAAAGAGGCCAATTGGACTTCGGTCATAATCACCACCAACAGCAAGCCAGACGAACTCATGGCCGTCGCCGCCAGTTATGACCAAACTCTGAAATACGGCGCGCAAACGCCTTTTTCTGACCAGCTCACCTTTAGGTGGGAAGGTGGCATGTGGGAATACGACCCCTATCACAGCTCCATCATTACTGCCGGGAATGGCGGCACCAAGCCAACCCAGGCGGCCTTCACCATCTTCTATAATCAAGGCACCCAGCGGTACGACATGGAGCAAACTCTCCAGCCGGATGAGCAGATGTGGATCGATGTAGGCAAACTAATCAGAGAGCATGTCCCGGACAAAAATGGCATGGCGCTCCCGCCGGCGCTCACTTCCGGCTCCTATGAATTCCGCGATCTCACCAACAGGGGCGTTGGCACGCTCTTCGAGGGCAAAGTCATCTACGACAAAACCTACGGCCACGTCGCCTATGGCTGCGCCGCCTGCTGCGGCTACGCTGTAATCTCCGCCGCACTCGCGTACGATCCCCTTGGCGTGCCCTTCGGCGGGCCAGCAGGGCAGGCCGTCATTGCCCCCGACATGTGCCTAGGCGGCGCGCTTGCCGATGTAAGCGACATTTTCTGGGGCGCCTGGAGTACCGCCAGCTCAAGCATTGCCACGGTAGACACTTACGGCACCCACACCGGCGTGTCTGTAGGTTCCACCACGTCACAAACCAGGGGTTGCCTGAACAACAACGATTCACGGTTAAACTGCCCCCGCCAGTGCACCCAGCCCAGCGGCGGCGTCAACACCTTCCAAGGTGTGCTGACACCTCAGGATAACTTTTCCGGTAGAAGCACGAGCCGATTCGGAATCGCAGAAGTCATTAATCTGTCCTTCAATGCCCAGGTTACGGCGGCCGCGCTAGGAGGACTGCAATGGAGCATAGTCAG
>Ga0137390_10000802_pt1 | contig 22413 bp, 32 predicted proteins | sample 15con2h24AmetaG_FD_104937 | JGI IMG/M metagenome (GOLD analysis project Ga0137390, IMG submission 104937) | Vadose zone soil microbial communities from Angelo Coast Range Reserve, California, USA - 15con2h2.4A metaG | ecosystem: Environmental > Terrestrial > Soil > Vadose zone > Saprolite... | reverse complement strand
TGCACTGGTTCAAAAAGTAGTTTGACAAGTAAAAGACTTGTCTTTTTCATACTTTTTTAACTTTTTTACAAAAAAGTGTAAAAAAGTGTAAAAAAGTATTTTTAAGTTTTCCTGATGCAGCCAATGTGGCACCATCATCGCGTCCTCCACTGCATCGTCGGCCGCCCAACCCCAAAAAGGACCTCTTAAGCAACTTTGTGTGGAAAAAAGTGTTCGCCTAATCAAATCTTTTGTCTTGTCCCTTCCTTTAAATGTTCCATCTCATCATCGGCGCATCAGCGATATGTCACCAGAGCCGGAGTCTTTTCTCCGTGTCACTGCTACACAATGCTGGAGATCACTGATCAGGCGCTAGTGCGCATGAGGTACCTGCGGCCTTTCCCCTCTAGTGTCCGAATACCTCAGCTTGGAGGGTGTCTAGAGTCTGCATGTCAGTCTGTGTACTTTCCTAGTCTTGGAGCGTTAGCCACATAAATATCGTCGCTCATGCCTGCGACTTAGCCAAGCCTTGTGGTATCCACCCCTCGAGCCCACTACTTCACTACCCCAAATTTTCAGTATCATCATGAAGCCTGTTCTTGCTGCCGCATCCTTTTTTGCAATCGGCTTGACCCTGGTTAGCGGGGGCGCAGGTAAGCCTTGCATCCCTCACTCCCTCCCTGCATCATACTGATCATCCCACGAACAGTCACTGTCAGATCGCCCGGGGCTCTGTCTATCAGTTGCGGCGACGGCAGCCAGATCCTGGAACGAGGTTTCGTCGAGCACAATGGTAATAGAATTTGGTTTATGTCGGCCACTTGTCGTCAATCCGACAATTCTGCCAATAACACCAAACGCGCTGCCATTGACGAACGCCAGTCCATTTGCACTGACGGTGACTGAGGGTTGTCTGGTCCTCCCACTCCAGGAGTTTCTCGACCAGTAGTAACTAGTGACTGACTGAGAATGTCTACACAGGTACTATCATTTGCGAGGACGTGTCTAACGCGCAGAAATACATTTCCGACTGCAAAAAAGTCATCGAGGAGTGTCGTAAGCTTCCTAGTTTATATTCTGCTTCATTGTTTCTGTAAGAAGCGCATTACATTGCCTTACAACGAATTTCTTTTGGATGGTTAGGAAGCACTTTGACGCTAGCTGGCGGGATGATCAAGGACAACACAAAAAGCTTTGGACCTATAACAATTGCCCGATTTCCGATAAAAGCACGCGATTTCCTTATTCGATATCGATACCTTCCTATTACTAGCAGTTCGTCACGGTGAGTGCCTTTCAGCTTTCAGCACAAGTTGTGTACGCCCTTATATAGCAACTAACCACCACGATGCGATAGGGGTACATCGGCAGTGACGTCACGGCTAGGACCTGCCCTGGGACGACAAGTGGAGGCGTCTGTGATGGAAGCCAGACAGCTGGTCAGAAGTTTCGGATCGTGTAAGTGTAGCATGTCTACTGGCGAGCCTTCTTAAACGCTTTCATTTCACTCAAACCTGATTTCAGAGTAGGGTGACCAATGACTCCTCCGGCTTATTGTCCAGAACATCATGACGCTCCGAGTCTTCAGCAGCTAAATAACTCGTGGTTTTGAAAGGACCTAGTTAGTACTATTGTTTTTTGTTTTTGGAAGTTAGGCGTAGAATCCCGATTAATTGTGGGTTGAATAAAATACTGGGAAGTCACTGTATGGCAGTGCAGTGTTTGCACCTTCTCACCGAAAACTGGGTCATGGGGTACATCTTACTTGTAATTATTCGCATGAGTTGTGGGGAAGAACTTAATCCGGTCCGAGAGTGGTCCGAGCCAACGATTTGAAATAAATTTCTCGACGATGCGGTCACGTCCGACTGGCCTGCGACTGCCCCAGAGTTTGTTAAGCCGACTCGATGAAACACAAGGTGATCAGAATACATAGATATAATGCCTGAGTCTTGCTCAAAGTATTACATTAGATGCAACTTCTACACCGCGGCGTGGCCGCAGTGGTCTGCACAGGCCAAAAGTCAGTCGAAAGGAAGCCCGGAAGCAAGACCGCGAGGGGAAGAAACGAAGAAAGGCTGAATATTTCTCGTCGACGGTTACCAACGCAAAGCGTGTCGCCACTTCTCCCCACCCCGAATTGCCCCCGTCTAAGAGGACGATGGTGGCCGAACCGCCGCGACCTCAAAGTTTAGATCAGCAAGTCAGGAAGAGTCTCCCCAGTCATTCATCTGCCTTGGAATCAAGGGACTCTCGACTTGTTACTTCTACGAGGACACCTTCATCCCGTCATTCGAATCGCTTTACTTTACCTCCCTTGCCGCGCAGTCAGCAGGAGGAGGACGAGGACAGGTATATTGCCCTCCTCGAGGCGAAGCTAACTTCCGGGAAGAAGTTGAAAAATGGTGATGGATACCTTAAAGACATCGAGAACGATGGGCTCGGCGGTGAGTAGTCCTACTTGTGCCGTGCATCGCAGCCTCGAATTACAACCTTAGATCTTTTGGGTGATCTTAATGCCATCACTACCTCGCGTTCTGCCAAGGTATGTCCTAGGCCACCAGTGTCTATTGAATGCTCATATCATTCTACACCTCCTGAAGCACCTCGATAACTCCTCTCATGGTCCACGCCCTTCCTCTGGATCAGACGCTGTTGAAAGTGAACAAAGCGAAGATAGCGATTATGATGAAAGCAGGTCCACTGGACTCGACGAGTGGCATGGGCTTCAAAATACAAAATTTGATCGAGCTTCTCCCGATGAGGAGTTACATCCTGCTCCATTATCTAATTCTCTGCCGATTCATGAACAATCCTCGTCTGGTACGTATAAATCACCCTTTAGAGATACCGTGCTTTACCTAGTCACATAGTCGGAACTTCAAGCTATGTCCCGCCTCATCTCAGAGAGAAACCCGCGGATACTAAAGGGGCAGAGGCCAATGTCAAGTTGACCCGCCAGCTCAAGGGTTTGCTTAACAAGTAGGTTTCTTTCGTCCCCCACATGAATGGAAACTTACACGGATATTGAATAGGCTTAGCGAGCAGAATATCGCCACAATACTCGATAGTATCGAAACCTTGTACCGTGAACACCGTAGACATGGTGAGATATCCCATCTGATATTCTTATCCCCCGCTTAATTTCGCGTTAGATGTTACAACATCAATCACATCGTTCATCATTGAGAGTATAACTTCTCACTCCGCGTTGCTGGACTCCTACGTTATTCTCCATGCTGCCTTGATATCCAGCCTGCATAGGATTGTTGGTGTCGAGCTTGGTAAGAGCACTCTCTTCGCCACGAGGTTCGACTAACTCTCACGTCGAGCTGCCTTTTTTGTGCAGAACGTTGTCTCTTCCTACGAGTATCATTATAGCACCACCTCTGGTACTCCTGGCGAAGCAATAGGCGAGTCATTGGGAAAGGAATGCTCCAACCTCATAGTCCTCCTTTCAGAGCTTTACAACTTCCAAGTTATCTCCTGCGTCTTGATTTATGATATAATCCGTACTCTTCTATCTGCGGAGTTGTCAGAATTCGTTGTGGAGCTCTTACTCAAGCTCCTTCGTAGTAGGTACCAATATTCTGATCACCTCATTGCGGCTGACTGGCTTCGAGACTCAGGGCAACAATTTCGACAGGATGATCCGAGCGCACTGAAAGATATCGTCCAGATTGTCCAGAGTAAGACGTCAGGAGTGGAAAAGACTTCAACGTACAGTATCTTTTAATCTTACTATCTCCGTCTAAACTCTCTCCGTAGTTCGAGAACACGCTTCATGTTAGAGATGTTGACCAACTTGAAAAATAACAAAACCAAGCGAGCGACGGTGCAACAAGTCCGAGGAGATACTACTGAGCGTTTGAAGAAGTTTCTGGCTGGGCTCGGCAAAACGCGACATCGTGAGCTGTTCCGATTAGGTTTACCGTAACGTAAAATTGACTCCCATCGTCCAGTGGTCCCGCACGACCCGCTGCGAGTGAGCCTAGAGGACTTGCACTCTGCGGAAACAAGAGGCAAATGGTGGCTCGTCGGCGCGGCATGGAACGGTGACCCACTCGTGGAGCGAAAGGTGGGGTCCAAGTACGCATCGACAAGGCAAGATGACGATCTGAATGCTCTGCTGAAACTCGCCAAGAAGCAAGGCATGAACACTGACATCCGACGGAGTATATTTGTTGTTCTGATGAGCAGTGAGGTATGTCAGACTCGGGGCAGTATTTACAAGTTTGCTAAAATAGAACAGGACTACGTCGATGCCTGTGAGCGGCTCGCCCAGCTGAACTTGACAGAAGTACAACAGCGCGAAGTGGTCCGTGTGCTTGTGAACTGCTGTGGCAACGTCGGTGTTCTCCCTACCGTTTGATGGCTGTTGCTCATCATAGCCCTTCAAAAACTACAGGAAAATGCTTATAACCCTTATTACACTTTCGTCTGCCAACATCTTTGCCGAACCTCCCACTCGTATAAGATAACGCTTCAGTTTTGCCTTTGGGATTTCTTACGTGACCTCGGGGAGGATTCGGTTGGTGGCGCAGAAATCCTCAAAAACCTGAAAGGCAACGAGGATGGGTTCGAAGTGAAAGATGTCTCTTCAACCAAAGTGCGTAATATTGCGAACGCGTACGCATGGTGGATTGCGAAAGACTGTGTAGCGCTATCTATATTCAAGGTTCGTTCTATCGATTCCTCAAAACATTCGTGTAACTGAGCTGCCGCTCTCAGCCTGTAGACTTTACGGTACTGAAGCCCCGAACACGCGATTTTCTCTCGCACCTCTTTCACCAGCTCTTCGCAAACAGCCAGGTATCGACCCCAATTTCGAGCGGTGAATTGCCGTGCACACGTACTAAGGGCCCTCTCGAAGAAATCTTTATCAAAGCAACACGGATCCAGGCGCTGATCATGGGCCTCGTGTATTTTTTAACAGAGATGAAGAAGGCTTCTGGAGAGGAATTCATTCAATGGGCTTGTACCGTTGCGATAGATACTCTAAGAACAGGGATGGATGTCACACTTACGCTGTAATTGCGATATGCTTATGACTACTCCGAGGGACCTTTCTTGAACGCCACGGTGGTGTAGACACTCCCAGTCTTCCCTCCGAATGAGATGGACGGGTGTTTGACGCGCGAACTGCATGTCTCTGGTCAGCCTTTGTCGAGGTACAAGAGAACCAGCCTGACTGAAAACAAAGATTTGTTTCCGGATCAATGAAGCTCGCCTTCAACTCCTCTTCTGTGAAATTGCACGCTGGGCGCAATGATCAGCAAGAGGATAGGAGCAAGATCACGTTGTAACTTACAGGTGATCAAAAAATATCCATTTTCCTTCAGCAATCTCGAAGCGCGTACTGGATACGCCGCCACGGGAGATCTCCCAGACTCATCCTTCTCTCCAAGGGCGATCGCGTCGTAAGTGCCCTTATCGAGCAGAAGGTCCCACCCTCCCAGGGCGTCAACGTGTCCGGGGGCAGGAGGAGGCAGCTCGGAGAGAAAATCGCAGACGTGGAAAGCGATCCCTTCGCTGTTCCGCGTCCGAGCGACCATGCGGGCGAGGTTGACGGCGTCCGGGCTATAGTCGAGGCCGCTCAGGCAGGGAGGCGCGTACCCGGCCTCGCGGAGCGCGAAGAGCAAAGTCCCATTCCCGCTCCCGATCTCGAGGATTCGAGGATCGGAGGATGCGGGCACGCTTTCTAGCGCCCAGTCGACCATCTTCTCGACGCTGTCTTGACCAAACCTGCGATTTATCCACATCGAAGCGTGTGTCGTGAAGATTTTGGAAAAAGAAAAAAAGGAATGAAAAATTGGCTCACCAGACTTCTCCCTCATCCCCGGCCTCTTCAAAGTTTGCAACTTCCCTCTCATAGACGTGGTCCCAGCTGTGCGATGTGAATGTCGGTCCTCAAGCGCGAGCTATCTTACATACTGAGCTGTGGTACCCAGTTTGGACGGCTCGAATTCTTCCGCGTCCATGTCTGAGTTTGTCCCGTAGTGCCCTGGAAATAGAGGCGAGGAAACGCTATTGAGCGGAATTGATCACGGATTGATCCCGGTGTGCTTAGTCATCAATAAAGGTCGGACCTCCGCCCAAACGTTCCTTCTTGGTTCAAGGAAAGGAATTGGTGGGTGCAGCATGAAGTATATGGGGATGTTAGACCTTAGACCAAAGAGTTGCCAAGGTCGAGACTCCCTGCTCTTTGAAAAGAAATGGGATGATCCGCCATGCTTTTCCACGACCGTCATAGACGAATGGTCGACGGAGTAGGAATATTCAACTCAACTCGGCCGGGGTGTGAGGTATTCATATGAATGGTGATTGGCGATGAATTATAGTGTCTATACAGTAATACGTCTAACGACTGCAAATGAACTTTGTGCCAGGGTTAGCAAGAATGACGAAAAAAGCGCGATGTATGAACATACCCAATCCTACGAGGCAACGCACGATACTACCGAGCCCGGAGCTCCTTTTCTAGCAGATCCTTAGCTTCGTTGATCTTGCTAGCAATGTAGGGAGCGCCGCCCCGGTCTGGGTGGTTAGCGAGCATGATATGACGGTGGGCGTCCTTCAATTTTACTTTGAGCGTAGGGCCATCCCTGTGAGAAGGTTCATCTAGAACGGGGCGAAGGGGGACGACAGATAAATAACACACTTGAGACCAAGGATGGCCAGAGCCTCTTTCCTGTCCATTTTTGCTTTGAAGCCGCCTTTGACCCATTGGTCTGCGACGCCCATAGCACTGCGACGGAGGAAATGACGGCCGGCGAGACCAGCAGCAATGGCGCCGATTCCAATCAAGAAGGGAGTCGCCATAGGAGTTGAACGTTGAACGGACAGTACACTGTCACGATCGTTGTAGTACTGATAGTGTGCCGACAGACCACACCTACGATGGCGGCCCGACAGCGCGGGTGGCGCTCACGTGGCTCGGTGGCTCTTCTCTTCACTGGGAAGTTTTGCTCGCCAGTCCTTCATGAGCTTCATTGATTACAACCCCCTCGCCGACTCTTTTGTCGGTGCGATAGGCCGTAGGGTCGCTGCGGTTGCTTATTTATGATCTACAGAGGCTGAGAAACAGCGCTACCGGCGTCCGTCCACCCCAGCCACGCAACCATGTACAGTGGAAAGCTCAACGTACTCCACATATCTCAGCGAAGTTTCATGTCGACTGATGTGGACGTTTCTCTATGTTTTGTACAGGGTCTGGCTGTCTCGGATATACCGCGAAGAGGAAACCACCTAATAGTCATCTGGCAAGAGATGAGCCCAAGCGACTGTCTGGGTCACGGAGCGCATCCGAGTCAAATCCCGGAATTTTGATTCCTTGCACGACGTCTGGTCCAGATAACCAATCTTCCTTTACTTCATCGTGAGTTGCGCCCACTTGCTTCCGTGTCTACATTCCGACCTCAAAGCAGTTTTAAGGGCCGCAGATCTTCTCTGTTCTGCGCAGTATTTTATTCGGAATACCCTTGTCTTCAAGCACACGTAAGGCGTGTTGTGGCTGCGGATTGTCGTCTACGAGCCTACTAATTAGTCGGCGTACGCAAAGAGCCTGTGTGTAACCCTCAACCCTCGCCCGTGGGTATCTCTGCGATCACGAAGGGAACCATGCGTGTGATTAACTGTCCCGTTATGGCGACGGATTCGTGTGTCCGTCGAATCTCCAAGGGTGCGTGCGGGGGAAGGCGCTACGATACCGTCGTGATAAGTGTGCTTCTGTTCTGTTCGGACGTTTTTGAGATGTTATTGGCGGACGTTAATACGATGTGGGATATCGCATCCATCATGCGCCCAGGTGCGTTGGGGTCTCGTGATTATGTTGGCTTGATGGCACATGCGTGGCATGGATAAGAGCGCACAAATAAGGAATTCACGCTTTTGTGCTGGCCACCACGGCCGTCCGATGGACGTCAGCCAAGCCACGAGGATGGGCGAGGCCTTCCTTTGCGCGCTCATTCCCATCGATAACGCACTCGCCGTCTTGCTCTGTTACGACGACCATCCCCCCCATCTTGCCCACCTCTCTCTTTCAATTCTCCTCAGATCTTCAATTCCTCCGTCATCGTCGTCGACATCATGCCATCTCACAAAGAATCCGCAGTCGCTCAGCCCCTCTTGTTCTATCAGACCCTTATCGACGAGCCCATCGACAGCATCGAAGCCCGTATCGTGCACGAAAAAGAGCTCGAAACGGACGATATCCACTGGCTCCTTGGGACCGTCGATGCGAACTCTCCCCGTTCAGTGGGCATCTCCCCGGCTTATTCTCAGTCGGGTGGCTTGCCAGCCCTCGCTTGTGCGCACGACACCCGCGTTCTCATCGTTAACTTCCATAGCACGAGGGCTTACCGCGATGGTAACACGGGTGGCAGCGGCACTCAGCCACGGAACGTCGAACGACGCAACCAGCTAGAGGAAGACCTCTTATGCAACCCCCTCCATACTCTCTATGCCTTTGACCTTGCACCGCTTGCGCTTTCCCTCCACCTCCACCTCCACCTCAAAATTACTGATGCAATCGATATACAATCAGCAGTTCTCGCCCCCGACCGCTCTGTTCTGGATGCTGTTAAGCTGGTCATTGCTGACGCGTCCCCCATCTTTTCAGAGAACATTACTACTGCTTTTGAAAGGATGCTTCATGAGTCCAACAAGCACAAGGACTTGATAGATCTAGTGCAACGGGCATGGCTTTCCAGTTTTATCGGTCAATATGACTTTGGAGTCATAAAAGATATGTTTTATAAGGCCCCCAGGATTGATATGAACAAGTTCTCGGACGACGTGAGGCATCTCTTTTATCTGATCAACTATACAGTGCCGCTCACCATGTTACTTGAATAAGGAATTGAATGTCTTGCAAAAAATGGCATACGACATGCTGAGACAAGACAATTTGAAACCCCAGTCAGTCACCCATGAGATCAAAACAAGATGGGACCGAAAGCAAGAAAAAATGGTTGCACAGTCCCAGCGCTATGCAAACCGGATAACTTCCAATGCCGCAGTAAGCATTTAACTAATTTAGACATTTTTTTCTAACCTCCTCTTTTTCAGAGGGTCAAAGTCACCTTGGCTCATAGCTCTTCTACCTCCTATTCTCTTCCTGGTGGTGCCTCTCGAGTCCGTGGCAAGTCTGCCCCTATAGATGTGGAGCACGACTTGGAGGGTAAATCTATAACATCTATAACATCTTTTGGGAAAGAAGCTCCCACTCGGGCAGAGTCTGATCGCGCCCTTGCTATCTTATCTATGCTACAAGGGACTCTACCTCTTCTAGACAACCACTGGATGAGGGCCCTCTGGCTCCCCTCTCAACCTGTAAATTGGCCTGATTCCTTCTCTCCTTCCCCTGATTCTCCGGCTATTGAAATTCAAGAACATCAAGATGCACCCCTTAATAACTCACAACACACTGCCCTCACTAGCATGCTTTCTTCAGATACTCCGATAACTCTTGTTCATGGCCCTCCTGGCACTGGCAAAACCACTGTTATTGCAACCTATGTACTTTCTGCTATCCATGCTGAACAAAGAGGTATCTGGTTAATGGCTCAGTCTAATGTTGCTGTAAAAAACATTGCTGAGAAGCTAGCTAAGCTTGGATTCTTCAACTTTAAGCTATTGGTCTCACAGAGTTTCCACTTTGAATGGTGAGTAGTTGACTTAAATAAGGTGTTATTATCTGAATGATGTTTTGTAAGGCACGAACACCTCTATAAGAAGATTGAAAAAAATATCATTCGTTCCGATAGGCTACCCAAATCTGGTTCCCTGCAGAAGGTTCTTCAGGGCTCGCAAGTTGTATTATGTACCCTCAGCATGATATCAAATCCAAGGCTACAAGACCTTGGATTCACGCAGGCTGTGCCTGTTATCAATGTCCTCATCGACGAGGCAAGTCAAATTGAGGTGGGACAATATGTCCCACTGATCAAGACATTTGGCAACACACTCCGGAAGCTGTGCTTCATCGGAGATGATAAGCAACGTAAGTCGTCATTACAGTGTCTCAGGCCAAAGCCTGACTTTTTCGTAGTGCCACCCCATGGCCAAGATGATCTTGGCAATCTAAAATCCATCTTTGAACTTGATCATTTGAAGGATTCTCGCGGCTTTTTGGATACTCAGTGTGTGTATCAAGTCTCGATGTGGTGCGCGCGACTTGCTAATTTAGCTCTCAAGACCGTATGCCACCCCAAATCGGGGATTTTATATCCGAACATGTGTATGATGGCAAACTCAAGTCAAACCCGTCACATGTTGTCCCCTCGAGTGTTGTTGCCTGCCATTTTGTCGATGTGAATGGTTCCGAACAACTGGATGCCGACGGAAAAAGTTCATTCGTGAGTGCGGCTCTTGTCATCGCACGAGCGATACCGACCGGCGTGACCACGTCTCGAATGCCATCTCCAGAACCCGAAAGAAGTCGAGGCAATTGTGCTTCTAGCTCGACACCTCCAAGACGAGAATAAACCCTATCGAATAATCACCCCATACGATGCACAACGAAGCGAGCTCGAGCACGCGCTTCAAGACGAGGACCTTAACTGGCACGACAAGTGCTTCAATGTTGATTCCTTCCAAGGTCAGCGTCTCATCTCAACGCGCGCGGAGTCGCTCATCACTAACACCCTCGGAAAACAGGTAACGAGGACCACGTCATCATCATCTCCCTGGTCCGCTCCAAGGCACTCGGGTTCTTGAACAGCATGCGCCGAACCAATGTCATGCTGACCCGGTGCCAGCGCAGCATGTACATTGTATCAAGCAGGGCCTTCCTCGAAGGCAAAGGGGCTGACTCCCTGGTCGGAAAGATGGCTGCAGAGATGGGGAAACGGCCTGGCGCGTGGCTCACTCATAAGGATTTCGAAGATGGTAAATTTGAGTAAACTTCAGGTGTGGGACAAGTGCCAGGAGGGGGGGCAAAGTTAAAGCGCGCGAATGAGCGCGCGCAGATCTCGTGAGGTATTCTATTTAGTGCTACGTCTTGTACGAATGAGCGATGACAGAATGGAAATAACTTCACAATCGAGCGACTACGGGAGCGTCTGTATCTACCGGCTCTGGCGAACAAACTTCTCTCATCTCGCGGAGTGCGCTCGTGATCGCGCGTTGGAATGTGGCCGTGGACGTCTCCGCGCATGAGAATTTTGATTCGACGCTGAACTTGATGAGGTCGGGCCCCGAGAGGTCTACGAAAAATCGAGGTCGTTAAGTGGTATCCTATCGTGGGTTGAGAGGGTGCGACTCACAGTTGACACCGTACCCGTCGTGATACGGTGCGCCGAACCTAGATTTCGAAGCATTCAGCTTTACGCTTCGTGAGGAGAGAGGCAGGCAACGCACCCCGTTCCGCGGAACAGTTCCCCCGCACTGAGCGCGCTCGTGCTCAGCTTCCACTCCTGACTCCTGCCGAACAGAGCGTCGTCAAACAACGCAGCTTGCTCGTCGGCTTCGGGACGCATCATGAGTCGAAGGCCGAGCAAGTGTCGATCGATCCCGCGGCCGGTCGCGGCCTCACGCGCGAGGGATGTGTGCGTCTGAATAGCACGACGAAGGAGCGCGAGCTTCGTCGCAGCCTTGATAGTTCGTCAGAACAATCGGAGGTACGGAGGATGGGCAACACACGGTGGCAGTTGTATCCGTCATCGATAAGACCCATGCACGGCTGTCTTCGCTCAGAGTACGGATCGTCTCCGTGCGAGCCTTGTCAAAGGCACGCGTAAGAGCAGTCTCGTACGTAGCCGTGAAGCCCCCGCGTGTGTTGTACCAGGCCAATTGAAGCGCCATCTGCACGTACGCGTCCGGGGCCAAGCCGCCTGTATTCGCTCAACTAGGTCAGCATCTGACAAGGGGCGGTGGAACCCAGATGTACCTATGGACTTGATCCAGTCTGTGCCATAGTCTGAGAACCAGAGAACGCTGTCGTCCGAGTCGGATATGAGGCTTTCTGCGCGAGACTCAGCAGCGATACATTCCGCCTTGATACGTGCATCCGTGACCCAGTCCAATCTCACCCACCCTGTACTATCGAGATCACGCTCGGAAAAAAACGAAGGGGGCTCCGGCGACGAGAACGACTCGGGAATGATGGACTGTGTGGCGGCGTAATCGGCAACAATGCTGGGCACGAGGGCGTCGCAAGGTGAATGTTCACCCATTGCCCCGGCGCGGGTGTTCGTCTCGACGATGATGGTGTAACCCTTATCGAACCACCGGTTTCGGGCATTGATCGAGGAACGAAGGTTGTGCAGGTGGCAGTCGATTTCCTCGGGCGAGTTGATCGGCGGTGGGGAGCGTGAGGTGTGTGGATGGCCATGTGCGTGAAGACCGAGGGTGTGGGAGTCAAGGCTAACAGCGAGAATCGACTGCTGGATGACTTCGAGGGTCTTCTGATTAGTGGTGGAGAGAGAGAGGAGATATTGGAGATTCTAGATAGAGTGAGCTGCCGCATGGGCCCAATTGGGTGGACGAAACGCACTTCTGTCCAGCGATCCCGGTGGTCCGCACTCAGTATGCCAACGGGAACGACCTCCTCGCCGGCTTGTATGCGCCGCGTTGCATCTTGGACTACGCTTCTCAAGCGTTGCTCGATAATATCGACGGAGAGTAATTTTCGATTCTCATTGTAAACTTCGACCGCGTAAGTCCAATCGTTGACCATGACAAGAATTTTTCGAGAATTGGGTACGTGGGGTGGGGGTTGAGGGCTCAAAGAATCGCAGTGGAGCTGAGGGATGCGACAGGTGTTGAATATCTTTGCAACCGTCTCCTGGAACCATAATCCTGGACGAAAACTCAATTAGATGACAAGGCCGGCACATATCAGAAAACAACTCACCCGTACGAGTGGTATTAGGGTAAATCTCTTGTCTACAGTCGAACAACAATTAGATTGTTAATAGGACGCGGCCCTCGCCTTGCTCACCGCGCTAAATTGTCCCTGAATTCTAGATGTCTAAACGTAAGCCATGCAGCACGTCTGACTTGCCAAGGTGTAACCTGTACAAGGCTCGAAATTATAGGTTCACGTAGGACGTGTTCCGGGATGCGGTTGTCGTTGAAGAACGCGAGCCACCAATTCGAGTGAATCAGGAGCGGCAGGCGCCATTCGTGGTACGCCTTTTTCGGCCATATATTATCATCCAGCCAGTTACGGGGAGAGGATCTGTCGAGAGCTTTCCTGTGCGCGTCAGCGCCGACGGAAATGGGGACTTTCTCGAGGACTTGCCATGCAGACGCTCTTGACACTTCGCGCCAAGACCTCTCTCAAACTCATCGGCCCAGCGCTGCCTTTCCTGCAGCGCAGACCGCCATGAGGAACCTCCGCGCGCCTCATCTTCCTGGAGCAGGGGAACCAAGGACCGCAAATACTTGGACAATGTCTGGTGAAGGTCAGGCACGGGGAGACGTGGTAAGGTCGGAGGTCGGTTGGAGGTGGCGCTGAAGGCCCTGGCCCTGCGCGATGGACCAGACAAGGCCATGTAGTGATTGACAGAAGGAGCGTGTGTCTTTACTGTAGACGAGATGGCATGATGAGAGCAGGTCGCTCGGCGGACCTGCATGAGCTGAATAATGCGACGGTTTTCGGCCGTCCGGCTGGAAAGGCGTTAGCGAACGCCTCGGACACGGGAGGGAGGGTTCGCACGCCAATTCCACCGCAACCCCGCTCACGCGCTGAGCCGATGCAACCTCCACCGCAGCTCGTACAATGGCTTAAGCAGAGCTATCCAAAACCCTCCGTGGACGAGGTATTCGTATCGGTGTCAACATCTTGTAGCACGCGCGTTGACGAAGTCCCCTTCACCCTCGTTAGAACTGGCTTTCGCAATGCTACGCCTGGGTGATCGACGAGCACAATCTGAACCCTGCCACCGATATGGACAAGATACGGGAGCAAGTCGAGTCTCAGCTCCTAATGTCAGACCTTACAGATTCGATGGTTCAGGGTACTGGACTCCGTCCCGACCTCGCCAACCTGCAAAAGGGCTCGTTATCCGGGCCACCTGTCCTGGTGCAGATCGAGGCCTTGACTGAGATAGGTCACAGCGCGTTCAACCTCATGAACGTCCGCCAGACAAAAATCGACCGCGCCGATCTCTCTGGCCTCGTACATGGTGATAACGAGGACGAGGCGGACGAAGGGCCGATTCCCAACTACCCACGCTCGATGCTACGGTTTGAGCTCAGTGACGGAACAATAAAATTGAACGCGATAGAGTACAAAAAAATCCCTCAACTTGATCTCGAAAACACCCCGCTCGGCTTCAAGGTACGCCCTTCCCAGACCCGGGAGGTGGCCTATTGAAGACCTTACTCACAAAACCCACTAGATCCAGTTGAAGAATGTGACCATCAGACGGGGCATCGCCTTCCTTGAGCCTAGGAATATAGTTCTCAAAGGTTACCGCGTGGAGGATCTCGACATCAATCGCGACAAAACGTTTCTGAGAGGACTCCGATTGCGCTTGGAGTAGGTTTCCCGCAACCGTCGGCGTTCCCAATACTGACCGTCGTGTCAGCCCAAACGCTCAGCATGACCCGGAGACTGAAGGCGAAGGTGAAGGTGAAGGCGGCGAGGTTCAGGTCCCTCCTGTTGCTGCCCCTGCCCTTGTGCCACCAGCAGCTCCTAATGTACCCGCACCCATGCCTGTAGACCTGCCAGATACACGACCAACAGCCCGTCCAAATGCACCGCCGATTCCAGGTCCATCCAGTGGCGCCATTCGACCACCTCCCCCTTCCACAGTCAACGACCCGCTCCCTCAACCCCGACCGCTGGCGCGCAGTGGGCGGCAGCCTGGCCCCTCTGCACCATCCTCTTACCGGACTGCGTCGGCCACCTCGCCGCACTTCTCGACACCTGGCGCGACCATGGTCGCCCCGTTGAGGCTGTCACCAACACGGGCTCCCACAGAGCCGCTGGCCGATGAGCCCTCGGAGCCCGGCTCAGAGTACTACTTTGGACACGATGGCATCGACGCGTCGTTTCTCTCACGCGCCGCCAGTGAGCTCGAGCGGTCAGAGGCCCAGCTGTCCCAGTCTTCGCAACAGTCTCTCTCTCAGCTGCGGCAGCCGCAGGGGGTAAACTTCGTTGACGACGAGAACGACGATAAGGAGAACAACTTGAGAGGACCCGGAGTTGTGAGGCGTACACTACAACGGCAAATTCAAATCAGTGGATCCGTGATTGACCTTTCGGCTGAGATCACAGAAGGCGCACGCATTCCACGTCCTATTGACGACGACGACGTAATTAGTATTGGGTCAAATGATTGACCTTGGCATCAATTTACAACAGCATTTAAGTAGGCCTACTCGAATGCTCTTGTACTGTTGTAAATCGATGCCATGTCATTCGGCCCTCTTCGCAGTAATTTACCCCCCTAGAGAGAACTTAGAATAGGACCCTTTTAAAACCGGTCTGCTCTCAAGACTCAAGGGAATGGCACGGTCCACAGGCCGTGTTGGTGTAGGGCCTCGAGTGCTGATACACCTTTTATATGGTCTTCGGTAGTCAATTGAGAGTAGAAGACGCAAATGTTGCGGCAAAAGCGCCGCGAAGGGAATATCCTCCCAGCACTCTTGAAGTTAAACGAATTTATGGAACCGATACATTGCCGGACGTGAAGACGCGCCATCTAATCATTAATTACCTGGGTGTGATGTGGACAAGTATAGACGATGTGAGGATGCTGCAACGGGATAGGATCTCAGCCAAGAACATCTGCCTTCTGCTTTTTCTTCTTTTTCGACGTATTGGTGAAGCTACGCCAACTATCCACGCGCTGTTCGCGGGTTTCTATGAAGCAGAGATGAGAATCAACTAGGGCACTCGTACGGAAGGTAAGGGCATCACCTTCCCACTGGGCATCATTTTCGGCCTTGCGCTTCTTAGCCGCCACTTCCTCTTCCTTCTTGCGTGCTTCGAAGCCTTCATTGGCGAGGTTCATCTTAATGGCTCTACGATCAAGCGTTTCGTCGAGGATAGCCGTAACGTCCGGACGTCAATTGACGCACCTTCGTCTCCGCAACTCCTCTTCGATTAGTATTTCCTTCGATTTTTGCCGGAGTTGAGCCTTGAAAGGTGGTGTGAGACCCTCGAGCTTCGGGTGGTCGTCTGGTGTAGAAGTTGGCAAGGACAAAGCCTTGAGTAGAGTCGAACGCGCTTGATTGATTGCAGCATCGAGTTCCTCGCGCTTCGGGGTGTCTCCGAGTTCGCTCTCGGCCTTCAACGTAGGGAAAAATTAGGCACTTGTCAGGTTACAGAAGGGGAAAGTAGATGCACCTTCTTTAGCACGTCGAATGCCTCAGGAGCTCGGGAATGTGGGCACTTGTCAGGATGGATGACTAGTCGTTAAGAACGTACAGAAAGTGGCGCATCAGCGAACACAGGTCTACGTTTCTCGTCGAGAAAGGCAGCTCACAGAGAGAGAGCTGCCGGTATTTCTTCTTGACGTCTTCAGCCGTAGCAGATGGCTCTAAGTCTAGAATGTCATATGGACTGCAAAATAAAGTCACGAGATATAAGCTCCGTCGATGATGAGAAGAAGCAAAAACGGACTTGAGCTTGAAGGCATTGAGGATACGCTCAACCTCTACGTCTCGCTGAAAGGCCGATGCTTCACGGTTGAGAAGACGGTCTAGATCGGCGTCGGACAGCGCTGGAGTGGGCGTCGACGACTTTGCGGGGGTGTTGGAAGCAGAGGGAACTTTGGACATTACTTGAAACTTGGGTTGGGCTGGCGGCTCCAAAGTGTTGCGTCAGGACGGGCCGCATGAGACTTTCTCTTTCTGGCCAAACCATGGCTACTGGCACCGCACTACGGACGCTAACACGGCCATTGCGAACTGACATTCTCCTTCTCTGCCGTACGCCCCATCTCTTGAGACTCGCCCCGCCTTTCTATCTGAATTCATGTCGCCTCCACCCGCGACTGGACATCTCACCTCCTCCGTTCTGGACGAACAGTACGGCCTCACGTAGGACTTTGTCCACGCATACGCAGCCTCCACCAAAGTCTCCCCGTGCACGCGTCGTTTCTGCTCGTGAGCTATATGCCCAACGAAACCGGAGTTTATTCATGTATACCTCTGCCGTAGTGCGTGCGTCCTTGCTCCGGCCGCGCGCCCTCACCATATCTCTAAACTGGGGCGGACGCGCAGGTCATCCTCGCCGTCGGCGTAACTTACGCCGCCGTACCGCTCTATCGTATGTTCTGCGCCGCGACCGGGTTCGCCGGCACCCCCGTCGTCGGCACGGGCCGTTTTGAGGCAGAGCGCCTCGTGCCCGTCGAGGGCGCCAAGCGCATCAAAGTGCACTTCAACGCCGACAGGAGCGAGCAGCTTCCCTGGACGTTTACGCCCCAGCAGAAGTACGTGACCGTGTTGCCGGGCGAGACTAGCCTCGCGTTTTACAAGGCGAAGAACAACGCCGATCACGATGTGATCGGCATCGCGACGTACAACGTCACCCCAGACCGAGTGAGCGATTAACTGCGTGGGTCAGAAGGGGGCAGGAAGTGACAGACTTGTTTGTTGCTGTCGTAGATTGCGCCGTACTTCGCCAAGGTGGAATGCTTCTGTTTTGAAGAACAGAAGTTGTTGGCCGGGGAAGAGGTCGATATGCCCCTACTATTCTTCATCGACAAAGACGTGTTGGATGATCCGGCGTGTCGAAATCTGGATGACATTGTCTTGTCGTACACGTTTTTCAAGTGGGTTTCCGTTCTCATTATTTGGATTGCTATTATCAGAGGCGCTCACATAGTCACTCAGGGCGAGACGGAATGCACAAGGCCAACTGGAACCCGATGCGTCCGAGGATGTAGTACAGGCATCGCAAGGCTGGTCGGACGTAAAATTTGTTTCAAAGTCATAAGTCTAGATAGACGCGAAATCTCCTTTCCAGCTGTTTGAATTGGCATTGTCACTCTAAGAGTGCCGTGAATATCGTACCCTCTGAGTTCGAGCTTCGAGCCTTCGTTTGCATGGAGTCACTGACTCGGCGGATACAGTCCCCAGCGGGCCGTGACTTCCATCTACTAGCTTGCAGTGAGAGATAATTGAAGTCCTACATCACTGTGCATTTCTTTACAGACCCCCTATTCAAGCTACTCGCGTCTCCAAAACTTCGAATTATGGCGGTTCACCCCTTGGCGTCTTATGCTCTAGCACTCCTCGGCGTGATGCGAAACCAGGAGGACGTCATCGAAAATCCGCCATTAGGAGCAGCCAGGCCCATCGGAACAGAAACGTCCACTTTCGATGTGCCAGCCCACAAACTCCTCCAGGCAGTGATCGAGCACTCCCCGTCTCCGGAAACGGTAGCCCAACAATTTTTGGCGGAACTCACAAAGTATCATGGTAATTTATCTGAACACTTTTTTGATGCAAGTCGATGGTCTGGGCAGCGATCGCTCCGTCGGTCCAGATGACTGGGCAGCAATTGTGCATCGAGACCTCAAAGAAAGTGGTGGAAACGTGTCGTATCTCACAGCTCTCGCGAGTTACTACTTTTCTCATCTCGTCATGGCAAGTAAGGCGTCATCTCTGCCGAATCCTGTGGCTGAATCACCGTTTGTCCCAAGTCAGAAACCCTGGTGGTAAAACGACGCCCCAGGACAGCACATGGGATATCACCCCCAGCCTAAGGCCAGTAGAGGAGATCGAGGTATTGTTGCAGTCGTCTATTGTTCATCAAAGTCAAACTGCCTTGAGAGACATCGTATGTTTTGATCCACCGCGCGGCACACCTGCGACTGTGGAAACTCGACTAAGAACATAGCTGTTCAGGTCTTACTTCGAGACGGGAGTCGTTGTCTTGCTACGGGTTTCCCATTCGTCGGACCTGGGGCTCTCAGACCCCGCTGCGCACACATCATCCCGTTCTCCGTTCATTCAAAGGGTAGAACCGAGTTTCCCAGGCACATCATATCTTTCATTGCGCATTTTACACGCGCTCTATTTTTTTTCAGACACACGTGCACCCGTGCAATCGAGATTTTTACGGGCCACACGATGCGGGCAGAGCTCGTTCAGCAAACTCATAAACCACCCCCGCTAATGCCATCAATATTCAAACTGATGCCCATGATTCGATGGATCTGAAACTGGCCTGGGGCATCGAAGCCAAATTGGTCGTCGATAAGGTGAGAGAGAGGTCATGAAGCTTGCCAGCGACCCTGATCTGGCCCCTGACTGATATCACGTCGTAAACAGTGGAATTATTATTTCCGATCCGTTCTACCAAAGGATGTAGCTTGCTTCGTCACCCTCCGCGACGAGGACGAAATAGAATTCGGAAGGGGAAACGGCGGGAGTGCGGTCGAATTGCCTGATCCCAGGTTATGCAATCTTCATCTAGCCGTCGCACGAGTCTTTGCGGCCTCGGGGTCGCAGAGGTGTTCAATATTCAATAAGTATGCGGATGATATTAATATGTATGTATGTATGAATGAAAATGCACAGCAGCAGCGTAAATGAGTGAACGAGAGCAAAGCAATAAGTGCAGATGCGATAATTGAAGCAAGCTACATGGCTGAATGAGCGATGAACGATTAGAAATATGCTAGCTAGTAACCGGTGCCACCAGGGCCAACTTGAACTGGAGTCTTGCTCCTGTCGGCATATAAACTCGCCTCGGGGACACTCCCGTCGAACTTCCATGCAGCAAAGCCCCTCACGCACCGAACAACCTCAGGTTTTAGCGGATGTGGCGATGCGCAGCCCAAGAGATCTTTTTGGCTCTGTACGTGTTTGACGGTCTTGAGCCAACGTCCAGCGTCCGAATCCGGTTCGGGCCGCGGTGGCAAGCGGACAGTCCAGTGCAGACGTTCTTGGGTATTCGATGCCATGTCAATGCGTGATCGCATGTCACTGCCAAACACATCCGCATTAGTTTGGGGGGGGAGAGAACAACGCACGGCCAGAATCCTTACCAGTCCCAGTTTGACCAGTAATTTTCAAACTCTTCTCGTATCGTGTGAACACTCGTCTTCCCTGGCTCGTCATTTAGACGAGGTATTCTGGGGTCATTACCGTACAACTTCTTGTAGGCACCCCAGACAGCCTCTTTACAGCTAGCTACGATGGCCACCATCCGCGATAGATGCATCGGAGCGTGCGAAGGTATAAGATGGGGTGGTGCGTCCCTGGCTGGCATCCATGTCACAAAGGACTCGGCGTCGTCCTTGACAGTAGCGTGCGAAAGGTGCCGGAAGGGTTCAGGATCGATCATTTGCTGGGATGCTTCAGAATAGGAGGGGTAGAACGTCGAATCAGGACTGATGAGAATTTCGAGCGCAGGTAGGGCTTGAAAGTTTTGGAAAATGGCTGATAGATAAAACGGCAGCACCGAGGTGATACTCGATGATATCCACCGTGAGGTGAGCATGTCCTGCCAAGCTTGGGCCAATTTCGTGTGATCGAGAGGGTCAACTGCATACTGCAAAGATGACAGGTCGGCCTCAGAGCGATTCCGGTCATGCGAGTTATTAGAATGCACAGAACCGAACGGAGAGGGCGGCCGAAGGTTTTGGACATTGATAGAACGGGTATCCGGAGTACGCATGCCATGTGAGTCAGACCGTGGGCTCGGGGGGGGGACAAACTCTGATTGAGGGCGACGGTGTTGCACTGGAGGCGCATTCTGATCGGATTTTGAGTGAGGAGGCTTGCGACCGGGGAAAAGAAGATCTTCGTCGATGACCTGACAGGCCATAATTTAAATCGTAATATGTTGAAGCAACCCATATGGCATACCTCCAGAACACCTCCAGGTTTCAAGACGCGATTGATTTCCTGTGTGACGGAAGGTGAACTCATGAAAATTCGTGGAACAGATAAACCGACCTGTAGAAAAACGTACCACTGGAAGTTTAAATTAGTTCACATTCTATAAGTAGCACGGCCGTACTGACCTCGGTTTCCGCGAGATTTAAAGAGCAGTAGGATAACCGCACCATGTCGAACGTATTACTCGGATAACTAAGGCGAAGTTCCATCCTACGGCGATGAGGTGGATCGAGGAACCAGGCGAGGAGAAAGAGACCTACGATGGATCTCCACGAACGTGTGTTACACGATCGGCGAGGCCCAGTGATCGAATGAGGGCGCCCATTCCATCCTTGTACATACCGAGAAGGCTGTGCGCAGTGATTCGACATCTCTACAGTGGAGGCCACAAGGTCAGAATCTGAGCGACGAGAGCGCAGCGAATTAAATACACACGGGCCATTTCTGCGCAGCGTGGACAGCCCAGGAATCGAAGCCGTTGCCGAGAGTGAGTACGACACCTGGTGGGACGACGGGTTTGTGAATAGTGATGCCGCCTAGTAGGCGTTCCAGGAACATCATGTCCCAACTATTGCTGTGGCAAAAGCAAAGCAGCGACGGGGCGCATGAAGACGCGGAAATATCTGACATGATAAAGGGTACGCACAAGTCGGCGAGAGTGTTCGAATATTGGACTGGCATGCGAAATGTCCGTGTTCTCTGTGAGGGAGGTCTTCGAAGACCATAGCCTACATCACGATACAGAGCGGGGCTCTGATGCTCTTGGTTGGATGGGAGGGGGGCGTAGGGCTGCCGTCGTCGATCGAGGTGCTTTGAGAGCATCGGCGAAGAGGGGGAAAGAGACCCCCCGAGATTTGCATTGTGAAGAAAGCAGGCTAAGGCTACTTAAGGCAAGGCGGACTCGTATGAAAGCCGCGCTATGCAATCGAGGTTCTTACGTGAAAGGCAATTCCAATACATTCCATCTCTAATCTGGCATTCCCCGCCCCACCCACTCCCTCCTTGTCTCACTTATGTCCGCCTTACTCCTTCGACTACGCAGACACTCTCCCTCTTTTCTGCGCCCTCTTAGATCCTATTCCGCACACACACAGAAAGAGCTCGATCCCCAGCTGGATGGATATCCCCAACTACCCGACATTTCAAGGCAAACCTTACCCCCCCGTGGTTGGTGGGATAATCAGATGAGACGCAACTTTGGCGACACGGTATGCCAATCTTTTCTTTTCTTCCAACGAGCATCGTGCTTATTCAATGTCAGATGCATGAGCGCGAAGAGATGTATTCCATGTGGGGTCCCGATATTCCCCACGTCAATCCCGCCACCGCCCTGCGCCATTTCACTATCGCCGTCTCTGGCTTCGTCGCGTTTGGCCTGCTTTGCAACTACGCTCTCGTGCCAGAGCGACCTGCCGTCCCACGTCAATTTCCTTTCGATGGCCTCGTGAAGGAACTAGGCGGGTTGGAAGAAAACAAGGTGAGTTTTTTTTTCGCTCCTCCGCTTCGTGTTGACCCCATTCCAACGGTTTCATCGGACCTCTTTCCAGGCCAATGCAGAAAGCTTAGAAGGGGATGAATAGTTCTATTGTAGTTAACTTGTCAATACATTAGATTACCCCAACT
>Ga0137390_10000799_pt1 | contig 22444 bp, 20 predicted proteins | sample 15con2h24AmetaG_FD_104937 | JGI IMG/M metagenome (GOLD analysis project Ga0137390, IMG submission 104937) | Vadose zone soil microbial communities from Angelo Coast Range Reserve, California, USA - 15con2h2.4A metaG | ecosystem: Environmental > Terrestrial > Soil > Vadose zone > Saprolite... | reverse complement strand
TTCTCCCTAAAAAACTGCTTGATAGCAGAGTTTTCGTGCAGAAAAGGCCCGACTCGTTGGCACATTATGCTTCTTTGACAACTTCCGGACACATTATCAGGGTGTCAGGCCAAAGGTACTGATACAGATCTAGAATGAGATAGCCACGTTTCCCAAACGCCCGAGCAGGAAGTGCGCCTTGTTGCAAACCGGCGCATCTGAAGTGAGCTAAGCTTGGCAATACGATCGGACCACGGACCACTGTCGATTGCGGTCAGTGTACAACTTTGTGCGTGTTTCGACTGCCAGGAAGTGCGCCTTGTTGAGGTGTGCGCAAGGCGCATGAAACGCACTTCTTTCTCCCCATTCGCGTGTGAGATCGCAGGAGTTGCCCTTTGCTCCTCATGGGGAGTCTGTTCCCGCAGAAAGGTGCGCTTCCACGTCGGGATGAATGCGCGGTGAATTAGCCCGCCAAGTCGTATGCAGTGGGGTGGCGTGGCTGATAGATCGACAGATCAAAGCCGCCCGGCAGCTTGATCGAGGCGAGCAGACCCCAGCTTTCGCGGCTCAGCGGCTGGGAGACCGTGACACCCCTGGCGGTCAGGTCCGCCAGCGTCTGCTCGAGGTCGTCGCACATCAAGTAGAACTCGTGCTTCCCCAGCCCGTCAGTGGGGTGGACGGCGATCTCGGCTGGCGGCAGCTTGAAGATCAGCCAACCATCACCGGCGTCGACCCCGGCAAATCCGAGCACGTCGCGGATGAAGACCCGGTCGGCCTCCGCGTCGGTGCTGTAGAGAATAACATGTGCTCCATTAATCATGTTGCCCCTTCACTCTCAAGTTCATCGACCGTTTCGTCATTGCTTTGCGCTTCTTCGGGTGACCAGCTGACCACGCATGCTTCCAACCAGGCGATGTCTCATCAGGCTCTGGCCAGGAATGCTGAAAAATGGTTCAACTCGCTCATTGGAAGAACCGAAAGAGCTAGCAATAGTATATGATAAGGACGCACATGTGGAAACTGCGAGCAATCCCTGTTGCGTCGGTGCTGTTGAAATGAGCGCGGGACCGCTCCCAAACTGCCACCACCAGACGGTTTTTGTCAGGGAGTGAGCACGATGTCCTTGAAGGGATTCCTCCAGAGCCATAGAATGAGAGCAACATCCAAAGAGGAGGAAAACACGATGGCAGATCAGCAGCACCTCGCTGTTCTCCAGCAAGGAGTCGCGGCGTGGAATGCGTGGAGAAGACAGTATCCTGAGATCCACCCCGATCTGAGTGGAGCCGACTTGAGGCACGCCAACCTCATGCGGGCCAACCTGAGCGGTTCCTATCTGAGCGAGGCGAGTCTGAACGAGGCCAATCTCCGAGAGGCCGACCTGACTAAGGCCAATCTCCGAGAGGTCCTCCTGTTGGGAGCCGACCTCAGACAGGCGAGCTTCTGACATGCAAATCTGACATGCTCACCGGCAGACCTCGGGCCTATGGATACTTCCACACCGAACGCTTCCTTTCACAGGTCGCACAGGCTGACGGAGCGGAAACCTTCACGGATGGGCTGGCACAGTGGACAGCACGCTTGTGGAAGCCACCAACCGCTACAAAGCAGGAGGTCGATCCTCTCTATTATGTCGATGGGCACCGGAAGCCTGTCTATGCTGACGCGTTGATCCCACGCGGGCTGATTGGGAACTCAGGCAAGATCCTGGGCTGTCGTGCCCTGGTCCTCTTGCACGATGAGCAGGGTCATCCCCCGCTCGCCACCACCCATCGAGGTGACCAGCACTTGACGATGGGGCTGCCTGAGATCCTGGCCCGCTATGAACAGACGACGGGAAAAGCAGTACAGACGTGGATCATTGTGTATCGTGAAGGGATGGCAGCCCAGTTCCTGGCGGACCTCGTCGCCGCGGGTCGAACGGTGGTGACGGTGTTGCGCGCGGATCAATATGAGGGGCTCTCGTCCTTCACTGAGGTGGGAGCGTTCATCCCATTGGAACACGATCGGCAGGGCAATCTCGTACGTGAGGTAGCAGCGGCCTGCTTTGCCTTACCGCTTCCAGATCGACCTGGAGCATTCCTCCCGCTGCGGGTGGCTCTCGTACGTGATCTACGTCGTCAGGTTCCTTTGCAGCAGGCGGAAGAGCCCCCACGCCGGTGGGATGCTGACTTGAATCTGCTGAAACAGGCGTGGTGGGAAGACGATTGGCAAGCCTCCCCTACACCGGTTGCTCCCACCACTGCGAAGTTGATCCCCATCGTGACGACGGCCGCCACGGCAGATGTGGTCACGCTCGCACAGTTGTATGCTCGACGGTGGCCCGCCCAAGAAAATATCATCCGCGATTACTTGCTGGCCTTGGGCCTGGACACGAACCACGGGTATGCGAAGACAGCAGTCGTCAATTCGGAGGTAGCGAAGCGACGAACCGCTCTGGAGCAGCGACTGGCAACCCTCCGGCGCTGGACAACGTCGGCACGAGGACGCTACCAGCGTGCAACGACGCTCTCTGATCGGCTCAGGAAACAGGCGAAGGCGCGTGGGGAAACCCTCTACCATGGCCTCAATGAGCGCATGTTTGCTTTGGAGAAACAAGGAATGGCCGATCATCTCGTGCGCAGAGAGAGGAAGCGAGCGCAAGGCCACGATTGATGTCGAATTGCAAGGGCTGTGGCAACGCATCTACCAGGTCGAGGCCAGGCAAGATCAGGATTGGCGCAAGCAGGAGCGAGACTCTCGCGAACAGCGTGAGGTGCTGCGGGCACTAGAGGACCTGGCCTCCAAGGAACGGGAGATGTTTGAGTTGGACACCGCAAAGATCAGGTCATGACGGTCTGTAAGGTTGCACTGGTGAATTTGGCGATGCGGACTCTGCCACATTAAATAGTACCAATCTCTCCACACGAGATTGGGTGCAGGCCCTGGAGAAACGGACCGCACGCACTGATCTGCGCTCTTTGACGATGTTAACCTGGTCTGATGTACTATCTCCTCGATATCTACTGCGTCACAACAAAGCCTGGTGTTCTTTCTGTTATAGAGAATGGTATGAAAGTGGCACTCAGATATATGAACCGCTCGTTTGGATGCTAGAGGTGGTCACTGTTTGCACACGTCACAACTGCTACCTTAACGCTCAGTGCGTGAACCAGAAATGTAAGCGGCATCTTTTTGTGCTTGCGCCCCGAGCCAGGCCAGGTTATTGTGACCACTGCGGTTGCTGGCTGGGTGAGCAATTAGAACAGATTAGCGGTGGAGTACCGACAGAGGAGGAACGAAAGTGGCAGAAATGGGTAGTAGAAACAGTAGGTGAACTGCTTGCTGCTGCACCATCCCTTTCAAAGTCTCCGCGATGTGAAATATTTGTCGAAGCTGTAACCAAGCAATTGATGAATACTTTTGGAGGCAATGTATCTGCTCTTGCTCGTAAGCTGCACGTATCGAGAAGAACCATTAGGGACTGGGTGAAAGGCGTGCAGGTTCCCCAACTTGATTCTCTACTACGATTCTGCCACCTTGCCCTGTCACTATTCCTAATTCTTTGCACCTCACTGGACGCATAAAATTGCAGTAAAGCGCTATCCTCACGCTCAAAGTTAGAGAGCTAAAAGATGAGCTTTTTGGTAGTTTGGACTCATAACATTTCAGAAAGTCGAAAATGGATGCATAAGCATGCTGGAAGTTGTAGCTCCTACCCAATTTTTGCAACACAACCCTAACAGGCGTTCTGGTTGTGAACGTCTACTATTTACAGATTCGCATTGCAGAACAGCTTGATGGGAGAGCTAAGCACATTCGTTATCATGTTGCCCGCGCGGTCCCATGCACTGATTCTCAGGTACGCGTGTCGAATATGACCTGGATTAGATAGGAGGGTTCCCAGACTCGCAACGTTAAAAATCGCCGAGTAGCAGAACACTACCTGCTGGGCGAGGTGATCGGGCAATGATGGGTTTGCCCTCCATACGTCCGTCAGCGAAACTGTGAACCAGTCGACGTCGTTGGCCCCACTCTCATCCACCACCACCACTTGCGGCGCAAAAGCGTTGTCGGCAAAGATGCCCGATACAGCTGTACGCGCGGGATCGGCAAAGATGCAAAAGGAACTGTATTCTGCGGGTTTCTCAGGAGCGTCCTGGAGCATCACAAAGAACGCGCTGCTGAACAAACTTTCCTCTTCTTCGCGGGCATTAGCTATAACCTCTTCAAGCAAGAATGTGCTTTTGTTCAGGACCGCTGAGACCTGGGGCGGATGGCTCTCGTGGACCAATACGATGTCTATGTGCTCCAGGTAATCGAATCGATCATTGTGGCCGTTCACAACGAACCGGCCGCCCTGGAAGTCAATGCCCATACTGCCAGGGATATTGCCAACCGCAACTAAGCGTGCCGTGATACGGATACGGTTGTTTTTGAAGCCGATCACATCGCCCGGTAGGTTACGCCAGGCAAAGGCACCATCACCATCCTCGTCCACGCCGCTGAACGGGATTTCGACTGGCGCAGAGTCCACGCCTTGTGGGACGGCATCGATCGTCAAGGTCGTTGCGTCGAGGCCCACAACAGGAGTGGTGTCCATGCTGTTGCGGTATACTTGTGCGCTAATTATCAGCTTGATGAGGCGCCCCCATGTCTCAGGCCAGACGTTGTATATGATGCTGAGAGAGCCTCTATTGTCGACAGTGAGGGCGGTCAGGGCCTTATCGGGTTGGACTTGGCCAGGATGGGACATGGGCTGAACGATAGTCAGGACACCTGGATAGTCGGTTCCGTCACTCGTCACGACGCGCAAACTGTCCAATCGGGGCTGGCGAACCTCCCAGAGGTAGTCAATCCAGCGATGCCAGGCGATGAGACGCGGACTGTAGATGTTGGTATTGATATCAAAAATGTCCGTGACAGTGCTCTCTGGTACGTCGTGTTCTACGGTGTGAAGACCAATCTGCAGGTATTCGTCCAGCGCCTCGAGGGTATCGAAATGCCCAACCCTTTCCTTAATGATCTGGTACTGGGTGAGAGGATCATTGCTGATCGGCTGCTCAGGCAGAACTTGCCGGAAGGCGCTCTCCTCATAAGCAACAACCTCGTGAAAATGATCGAGTGAGGTCGGATTCCAGCGCTTGACCACAGGCATGCCCGCACGTTGTCTCCAGGCATCATACGTGTTCAGGAGATCGCGGTGGAAGCGCAAAGACTCTGCAGGCAGGCCGGACCGGCCACAAAATTGCCCAAAGGAGCTATCCGAGGGAGCGAAAGGATTGTTGGCAGTCTCTGAAGTTGCCCCGCTACAGGCAATCTCTCCCTCATGCCAGATCATATGCCAGCGATTGGCCACGTCCATAAATTCGATATCGGAAAGCGGCACACCATCTGCATCGTAGACGATAGGAGCGACTTGCTCCGTGACCACTAGAAGGCGGTCGCGCAGCATACTGGCCCACTTCATGAACCCCCAGAAGCGGATGCTGTATGCTGCAGTGGCATCATCATGAATTTCGCTTGCACCCGGAGTTGGAAAATTACGTACAGCATCCCAGTGCGCTCTAATCGCTGCGCCTAATGCAGCAACGTTTCCTGCTCCAAAGGCCGCCTGGAGGCTATCGGCGGTGCTCACCTCAGATAGGCGGAGGTCCAGGTACGGACCTGCTCCTGCACCTGAAAGCCAGGGGAGCGCCCGGCCAGGGGATGGGATATTCGCGTCCGGCACGCGGCCGAGGGCCTCTGTTCCGTTCCAGGGACGGACTTGTGTGTACCCGTGCTCCATGCGCCAGGCTTCGTACTGCCGGAGCAGCCCACCAGTGTGAAGGTCGTCGCCGACGTAGTGGTCAAAAAACTGCCTGCCCGTTGGAATGAGGTTGACTGATAGCCAGGCCTGGTGGCCCGGGATCAAGCTGTCAATGAAAGTACAAAAATCTGGACTTGTCATCCCGCCGCCTCCCCTATTGCATGCGCATGGTACTCTGCTGAATGGATTGTCGCACCACCTGCCGCCGATTGTTTTCCTCCGCATCATTGGCCACAGGTAGAGAACCTCGAATATTTTGTAGGTGGATGGCCAGTTGTTCCAGCGGCAGCGCATAAGCCAATGGCGTGTATATCTCGCGTATTTCACCCATAATTGGAAAGATAAAATCAACCTCACCGAAATTCGCCACTTCCACCGGGGAAGTAATCACCACCGCCCGGCCACCTACTGCCCTTACTGTCCTCACGATCTCGCGAGCCCGGTCAATACTCTGGCCGGGTGCGGCAAGTATAATCACCTGCGTGCCCTGACCGGTGAGGAAGTACTGTTCATGCGCCCATTCTTCGAGCTCCTGGGGTACGCCGTTCAGATTGGGACCCTCTAGTAGTTTGGCGGCGCCAAAGTAGGCCGTGGCATAGTTTGGGCCTGCGCCCAGGAGGAAGAATGTCTTGCATTCACGAGCCTCTTCGGCATAACGCCGTGTGACCTCTGTATTTGCCTGTATCGTATGATCCATATCAGCGGCTACGGCGCGCAATTCTTGTTGGACGCGAACTCCTTCCGCTGCATCGACCCTTCCCAGGGTAATCCCGATCTGCACAGCACCAAGATAGAGCGATATCAAGCTTGCTTCAAAATTGGCCAGTCCGCGTGTGCTCAGCCGCTGGGCATCATTATGTAGCACTGCGTAGTGGATAATACTATCTTGCGCAATTTGAGTGATTTTGCTGTCGGCCCGTCCCGTAAGTGCTACAACCCAGCCTCCCCTCCGTGTCGCCCACTCAGCCGCCTCGACGGTGCGGCTGACACCGCCGGATACCGAAATAGCGATGACCAGGGAGCCGGGAGGCATATAGTCTACCAGGTAACGCGAAAATTCCAGGGCCGCTACAGCTTCGGTAGCAACGCCAGTGTAGCGCTCGAACATAAGGCGGGCCGCCATGGCCGCGTAGAGTGAGTCCCCACAACCGACAAGGTAGATGCGGGGAATCCTCTGTACCGCTTCCCGCGTGAAGAGCTGGGTCATCTGTGGCACAACAGCATCGATGATAAGCGGCGCCAGGGAGGCTTGCGCCGCCACAATACCCAGGCCATCAAGCTGTCGTTCCCAAACTTCCGCCGGATAGTCTTCCATGTAGTAACCTCCTTAACTGTTCCAATCTCGTTGGCGCTTCCTGGCGTAGGACTGGCAATGCTTCTAGAGCGGGTAAGGCACCCACGCTTTCGATTACAAATGAAGCTGAGACCGTCGCCCGTAATGCTGCCTCGCAGGCATCTCCGGTTTGTACATAGCCAACCATAAAACCCCCACAGTAGGCGTCACCAGCTCCTGTCGGATCCAGAACCCGGTCTGCTGGTGCTGGAAAGCGCCAGGTGGACCGGGGCACGCGATCGTACACCATACTGCCGTGCCGACCAAGCTTGAGAGCTACTACAGCTGGCCCGTACCGCCCCAGTCGGCGCACAATGTGTTCCGGCCGGAACGGCGTGTGCCGACGCATAAACACAGGTATCTCCTTCTCCGAAGGCAGGAACACATCGACTGGCTCTAAGAATCTACGCAGCTGGCCAGGGGAGAGCCGGGCACTCTGAGCTTCGTCGGGATCCAGAAAGATCCGTATACCACGCTCATGAAGGTACGTGCAGGCCTCGTGCTGCTTATCCAACCCGTACTGGCTGCATAACGCTGCCTCCGCCTCCAAATATCCCTGCGGCAACCGATCATCGACCACGGGAAGGAAGCGAGCACGCACCTCACTCGTGTTGTCTTGGGCAGCTCCTGCTGCATCTGCTGTTCCACCCGTCTCATGGACAACCAGTTGCTCCCTGCGCCGACCTAAGCGGTCGTAAACGGCCTGGAAGGTCAAAGCGTGTGGCTCATCCAGTACTCTCACTCCCGCAAGATCCAGCCTTGTCGCCCGCAGCTCATCGATCCAGCTACCTGGATAGCCGGCGCCCAGGCATGCAACGAGGCCGATATCGCCTGGCTGGTCGGCCCAGATGGCGGCGCCGATGCCTGCATAAACTGCGTTCCCGCCGCAAACGACCGTTCCACTTTGCCTGCTTTCCCCCACCATGTTTTGCCCTCGTGACGCTTGCTCCCTTGTGTTCTCTCTGTCGCTGCCCAGGCCGATCAGCGTGTCGATAGTAATCCCGCCTGCTATGAGAAAACGGATGGACATAGTCTCCGCCCCGTATGCTACGTCGAACTTTCAATTTCTGGCTCGCCAGGATCTTCAAAAGACCGATCACGTTGCCGCAAGAAAGCCGCCAATCCCTGGCTGGCAATGCGCTCCTGTTGCTCTTCCCAGAAAGCTGCGGGCTGCGCGACCTCGGAGAGAATCAAGGCCTCCAGGTTGTACTCAAGCGAGTCATGCAGGCCCATCATCTCATAGGCACGGTTGATAGCCCGCTTCATCTGGCGTATTGCATTCGGGGGGATCAGTGCCAGGCGCTGCGCCAGTCGCTGTACTTCCTCCTGTAGTCGCTCAACAGGAACGACTTGATTTACCATGCCGATCTCTAGCGCCTGCCTGGCTTCGATCATTTCTCCAGTGAGCAGGAGGCGCCTTGCCGCTCGCATGCTGATAGTGTAGGGATAAAACAGCGCCGCGACGCCCCCTCCATGCCGTATCTCTGGTACCCCAAGTTTTGCGCCCTCGGCCGCAATGGTGAAGTCGCATGCCAGCGCCAGGTCGCAGGCGTGGCCGAGAGCATAGCCCTGCACAGCGGCGATCACCGGCACCGGGAAATTCCAAATGGTGAGACAACGCTCCACCAGGCTCCTGAGATGGCGTCGCTCCCTGGACTCAGACAGCGGTTCATCATCGGGCTCCTTCAGATCGATCCCTGCCGAGAATGCCCGGCCCGCGCCCGCCAGGATCACCGACCGCAGATTGGGTACCGCTGCGGCACGAGCCAGGGCCGCGTCTAATTCCCGGCAGAGTTCGCGATTCAGAGCATTGAGAACTGCTGGCCGCTTGAGGGTGATCTTCACAATACCATCATCTGTCTGTTGGTACTCCAATGTTCGATAGGTCTCCATCTCCTTACCTGTCTCCCTCGCGATTTCGTTGGGGGTCACCATCTCAGATACCTCCGCTATGCTGTTCCGTATAGGCCATTGGGCACCTGCCTCAACCATTCCCTGCAGCGGGGCGTCTCTCCGTCGCACTGCAGTCTTGAGCCCTTGTTCGCGCGCTGTCTGCAGAAAAGTTTCAGCTTCCTCACCCTTGAGGTGCGGTTGTAGACTGAGCGTGAGAGCCAGGATCTCAGCATTTGCGCGCAGCGCCTTGCTGAAGCCGCGTCGCTCGTCGGAAAACCGCAGTGCCCGTTTCTGCGCCTGGACCGCGCCAGGTGGCAAGTGTGCCAGTGCCAGTGCCATGTGCCGTGCAGCCGCCATCAAGTTTACTTCTGGTACTACCTGGCTCACCAGGCCCAGCTTGCGAGCTCGCTCCGCCGGAATGAAATCACCACTATAGAGCAACTCGCGCGCTCGTTTATGTCCAAGCTGAAACGGGGCAACAGGAACCAGCAGCGGATTAGCAAAGCGCACCTCGGGTTCGCCGAAGCGCGCGCTGTCTGCGGCCACAATCACATCACACATCGCAGCCAGGTGATAGCCACCTGCCAGGCAGTATCCCTGCACGGCGACAATAGTGGGCTTATCTATCTGCCAGAGACGCGAAAATACCAGCCCCTGCCTTACCTCTTCTATGATATCTTCGGCACGAGGCGGCGCACTATTGGCCCGTTCTTTGAGATCAGCGCCAGCACAGAACGCCCGTCCCTTCCCGGCAAGCAGCACGGCTCGAACCTTCTCGTCGGCACCAGCAACAGCAAGTGCATCCATCAGGTCCAGGTCCATCTGCCGGTTCAACGCATTGAGCACATGCGGGCGGTTGAGTACGATCTCCGCCACCGGCCCCCTGCGCCGGTACAGCACGGTTTCGTACGCGATTGTTGCAGCTTCTCCGTTCACCGGAGGCGTTTTAAGAGTCTCGCCATCGCCACCTGGCCGAGGCTCATGCTGTGAAGGGTACAAAGCTAAACTCCTCCTCCAGGTTGCCGCCACGCACTAGCCGCCCGGCCCCAGGTTCATGGGACAAGATTACAATGCTTTCCTCGGTTACAGCTTTCTGGCAGAATCGACGTCGGCTCCGTGTCGATACCTGCGGATGGAGATCCACCTCTGAGTGCAGAGACGGGCGTTCCAGGTGATAATGGGTTGGCGCCAGGTCACCCAAAAACAGCAGCGACCGGCCGGAACTGTTCACCTCCACGCATTGGTGCCAGGAAGTATGTCCCGGCGCCACCAGGCAGCGTACCTCAGGCGTCACTTGCGTATCACCTTGCAACCACCTGATTCTGTCGCGTGACTCTAGCGGGACAACGTTATCCGGCCGGTAAAGTGTACGCTGCCACCCCTCGACACTCAGGCCCTCCGTCCATTCGTCTTGCTGAATCCAGTACTCGGCATTCACAAAAGCTGGCACCAGTGCACCTTGCAGCGCGATGGTATTGCCGCCACAATGATCGCTATGGAGATGGGTATTGATGACCACATCGATCTCTTCGGCTGCTACACCCAGATCGTGCAGTTCTTGCAAAAGATTGCGCGCACCTGCAACAAATTCAACATCATCACAACTCCCTGGCTTGTTACCAAAACCGGTATCAACAAGCAAGAGTTTTCCGCCAGAGTGGATAAACAGGCAATTCAGCGCCAGCGTTATCCTTTGAGCAGGATATACAGTCCCGAAGAGCAGGCTGGCTTCATCCACAAATGCCCCCGCGCTGATGAGCGTTACCTGTGTGTCTCCTATACTCCACTGCATTCCGGCCTCCTGCCTGTGATAAGTGCATCGACGGCTACGACTCCTCGTCCAGGGCCACGGTTGATTACGGGATTGAGATCGATAGAGTCGATCTCTCCCTCCAACTCTTGCGCCATATCGGCCAGCTTAAGCAAAAGGGAAGCTACTGCTGTAGTATCCAGCGGCGGCATTCCCCGGTAGCCAAGTAGCACCTCTTGGTACGGCAACTCGGCGATCATCTGATGGGCCTGCTCGTCTGTCAATGGCGGCAAACGCAGTGTAAAAACGCGCTGTGCCTCCACCAGCATGCCACCGCACCCCAGAACTACGAGCAGCCCGAACTGTTCATCATGCGCCAGACCCGCAATCAGTTCGGGACCACCCATAGCCATTTCTTGCACCAGCAGCCCCTCGATCTGCAAGGGCCCCTCGCCTGCTAACACTGCGGCCTGAGCCAGGAGCTGCTGCCCAGCCAACGCTGCCCGCGCCGGTGAGTCAATATCCAGGGCAACGAGCCGGTACTCGGTCTTATGCGGCACCTGGGGTGAAAGTACCTTCAAGGCTACAGGCAGTTGCCATTGGGCTGCTACCTCTGCCGCTTCCTCGCCTGAATGGACTACTATACTACGAGCCAGGGGGATCTCATAAAGCGACAGCAACTCGCTGGTAGTACGATAAGTCAGCACCGCATTCAGGGACGCCACCTGCGTTGCTTGCCTCAATAAAGCCCGCGCCCGTGCCTGCCGCTCACTTCTTAACTGTTCCGTACCAGAGCTCTTCTGCACACCTTGTGCAAGCAGCACTCGCCGCCAGTTGGCATAGCGTATCAGCAAGGACGCCGCATTCAAGCTCTCTCTCGCTCCCTGCAGCAATGGGACGTGACCTGCGCGCAGGATTGCCGCCACCTCCGGGTCCAGCGCGCCAGAGGTGAGTGAGAAGGCGAAAATCAGTTTATCGGTGCTCGCGGCAGCAGCTATAGCGGCACTGGCATGGTCTGCATAGAAGGCAGTAGCGTCTGACGATCGCCCCCAGGGTGTATTTTGTGCTACGGCCAGTACATCAACCTCTGGGTCCGCTGCCAGGGTAGCAAAGCAGCGCCGGTAAATTCCCGGTTGGTCGCCAGCCTGCGCGACATCGACCGGGTTGTTGATGGCCTGGCCCGGCAGAAGTTCCGTTATCGCAGCCTGACTCTGTTCGCTCACCGGGGCCAGCACCAGGCCAGCATCGCCCGCCAGGTCAGCCACCAGACCCGAGCCTGCTCCCGATACTGTGACCGCGACGAAGCGCTCACCTTTCGGTATCCGGCCGCCATCGATCAGGACGAGTACCTCCATTAACTCATCAAGGTCATGCACCAGCAAAGCCCCATATTGGCGTAGCACCGCTTCAATTACCACCTGCTCTCCGGCCAGCGAAGCCGTATGCGCCAACGCTGCCCTTCGTCCCGCCTCGGTGCGTCCCAACTTCAAGATGACTACCGGTTTGCCAAGTGCAGCGGCACGCCGCAGCGCTTGCAGGAACATCCCCGGATTGCGCACACCTTCGATCACCACGGCTACCGCACTTATATGTGGGCTTTCGACTAAATATGCCAGGTAATCTCCAGCCGTGAGTACAGCTTCATTGCCCACGGTCGCCAGCGCGTTAAAGAGCAATCCTCGTTCTGCTGCCGGGTCGGTTAGGGAAGCGACGAGCGCCCCACTTTGGAGCACGGCTGCCAGCCGTGAAGTGCCATCCAGTCGAGGGCTGCACACCCAGTAAGCGCTGTGATCCGGCAGACTCCAGACCCCCAGGCAATTTGGCCCCCCAAGCAGCATGCCGCTCTCCCGGGCATAAGCAACGAGTTCTGCTTGCAATCTGACACCCTCATACCTTGAACTCTTCTCGCCGTTCAAGTCTCCCGCTGGTTTTACATGTACCCCATTGGAGACGGATTCTGCAAAGCCAGCGGCAACCACCACTGCTGCACGTACGCCCTTCTGCGCGCACTGCCGTACAGTTTCGACTGCAGCCCCTGCCGGTAGAGCGATGGCAGCAGCTTCGACCTCGGCCGGAATGTCGCCAACTGTGGCATAACAGAGCAGCCCTCCCACCTGCTCATAGTGGGGGTTCACTGGATAGATAGCTCCGCGAAATCCTACCTGGCGCAGGTTGTCCAGCACCTCGCGTCCGCGCTTTCCAGGCTTGTCGCTGGCACCAATGATAGCGATCGATCGCGGCGCAAAGAGTGGTCGTAGATCAGGTGGCGACCAATTCCTCGTGGTTGGCAAGCCCCTCCTCCTTCAAGCTCACGGCTGTAGGGGCAGCCCATCGCTGGCGCCTGTTTCACAGGCGGTGCCCCTACAACTGATCGGTCCAGAAAAGCCGCGTATCCATCTACCCGCTACTCGGGCGGAATCTCTTTCATCGCCAGGCCGATGTCGATACCTCGCCCGCGCTGGATATACCTTGCCGCGAAGTACCAGATCGCGCCGATGAGAAAGATACCAAAGGTCACGATCAGCGAGAGCGTACCGGTTGCCCCAAAGACCGGGAAAATGATGAACGTCGCGAGCACTATCAGCAAGAAGATCAGGCCACCCAGCCCGGCCCAGGTCACCAGTGGGACCCCGAATACGCTACGTGGGCCGGAGCTTTGATACACGTCACGCAGTCTGTATGGGAAGACTATGCCAGCCAGGCTCACAAGAATATAGGCGATCACCTGGGCCATCAGCGATCCCAATAATGAAGCAGTAGAGTTAAAGGTCAACAGGATGAGTGTAGCAACGCCTGTGAAGAAGCACAGGATGATGGCCGGCACCGGGGTATGCCAGCGATCGCTCACCTCACCGAGCTTATTGGGTACCAGGCCATCGAGGGACCAGGCTAGCATATAGCGGGTTGCCTGCATCATGCTCAGTGGCAGACCACCAACGCCCCAGGCAATGTAACCTAGTGCCATCAGGATCAGGATGATCGGGCTGGCAGTGAGAATACCAGTAAGGAACTGGTAGTAGGGCTGATTGGCAAGTGCCAGTACACCCGGGTGCTGGAAAGCTAAAAATCCGAGGGATGCCAGCCACTCGTTACTGGTCGCGTTAATGAGCAGCCATCCAAGCAATGCCAGAGCTGCACCATTAACCAGGCAGGCAATTACCATAGCAATGAACTGACTGCGAGCTGGCTGCCTGACCTCGGCTCCGATCTGCGCCGAGCCCTGGGCATAGCCGACGACAAAGAAAACTAAGGGCACAAGACTAATCGTATTGATGAGATTGAAGCCGCTGCTGTAATGGAAACCCAAACTGCGCGCCCTGGTAATGATGCCGTTATAGGGGATACCCTGGTGCGATCGGGCGACGAACGCATTCCACTGGCTAGCGTAGTCACCGACGTGGATGGCGAGCAGGATTCCGGCCAGTAGAAGGCTCAAATACATCAGGAAGACCAGGCCTTTTTGATAGCGCCAATAGAAGCGCCCCCCGGGAATCAGTATTGCGCAGAATGCTGCAATGACCACCACGCCAATTGCGATGGTCCAGGGAGGAGTCCCGACGGTGCTTGCCCACTGTGCCAGTATGGGAAGATTCAAACTCACACTCAGCGTGTTGAGCGCGACAGGCAGGATACCTACAGCCATAAACCAGCCACCGAATCCTACCCAGAAGAATATCAGCCAGACACCCTGGCTCCAGGCAAGAAGCCAGCCAAGGAACGGGTGAAGCGCGCGGGAAACAAAGACATAGTCTCCTCCAGAGCGTGGCATTGCTGCAGAGAACTTCGAGTATACGTAGATGAAGGTGAACGCTGTCACTACTGTTGTGACCAGCGTGGCGATAACCGCATCGCCACCTGGGAAGAGATAGGGCCCCTGGAAGAACATCAGCCCAACCCCGATGCCCAGGGCCATGCCGATTGAATTCATCCAGAAGGCATCCCACATTGTGGCGTTGCGGACCAGCCCTGTGGCCTGGCGTACAAATACGCCCGGTCCGGTACTTGCAATTTTCATTGAGGTATCCTCCGCTAAATAGCTAGGCAGCACTGACGATGTTGAGCAAGATGCGTCATACGAAGGAACTGCGGCTGAATCTACCTCCTTTCCTCTGGAAACTGGGGCTCAAAGCGACACCGACAAGAACATTTCTTCTACTCATAATTACTCTGGTGGGTCTTCGGTCCACTTTGAGAGCAGGGGAGAGAGCGAGGACACCTTGTGCTCCGGCAAGGGACGAAGTCCCCTGCACCCCTAGTTATGAGTGGATCTCGAACATTTTCCTTGACAGAAATAAACCATAATGTTATAATATTATTAAGATTGTACACAGTAGGGAGCTATTTGTCAAGAGGCATTCCTTCCAATCGTTGTTCCATTGCAAGGGAGATGCGGATGATGACCTCTGATCGCGAACGGGAAGATGCTGCGGCCCGTTTGCGCGCTGGGATGCTGCCTCCACTACGGGAGACATTCGACCAACTCTGGAGTAAGGAGGCACTAGGATCAAGGGTGCGTCTGCGCACCACTGCGACCTTCTTAACACAGTTCGCCGCGCAAGTACATGCAACGAGCGGCGCAGCGTTACTGGACCTGCTACACCAGGTGCGACAGTTGCTGACCAGCGATTGGTCCTACCAGGCTGCGCTCCTGAACGGAACAGCATGGCTATTGGCTATATCTACCCCCGCACAAGAAGAACCTGATATTGCGCTTGTGCATATGGTGCTGGCTCAGCGTTGTTCCCGCCTGCTGGAAAGCAACGACCAGGCAATACAACGCATTGTGACTTTTCTAGCTAACGTCCTCGGCGGGGCTGATGCTGTACTGGTACATGATTACAGCAGCACGGTGTTAGCAGTCCTGCGGCACTGCGCGGAGCGTGGACAGAAACTTCGTATTTACGCCACAGCTTGCCACATCGCCCGCTCGGATGGGAAACGAGTGGCCCGTGAGGCAACCAGCTATGGTCACCAGTCCTGGGTGGTCGATGATCTGGCAGCGGGCACCATTCTGGCTCGCGGTGAAGTTGATGCATTCCTTGTCGGAGCTGATGCCGTGCTGGCCGGCGGCGAATTGATCAACACAACGGGTACGCTGCCCCTGTCTATTACAGCCCGTTACTTTCGCATTCCGGTTTACTGCCCAGCCGAGCTGATGAAACTTTCTATTCCCTCTGTCTACGGACAGCCACTGCCAGCCTTACCCGTGGAAAACTCTCAGGAGACATACACCCCTCTGTTCGATATAACACCAGCTGAGTGCCTGCATGCTTACGTGACGGAAATCGGGCTGATCCCACCGGTTGTGTTCTCGGCGGCAGCCAGACAAAATGCATTAGTGACGGAACTACTATGAGCGACAGTGCCAGATATCTTGATCTCGTGGTTGCCGGTAATATTACACTGGATGATACCATCTTGCCGGGGGTAAGATGCATTGAGAATGCCCCAGGTGGCGATGCGCTCTATGCCGCCATCGGTGCTCGCCTGTGGGGTATACGTGTCGGCATCTTCAGTCGTGTCGGTGAAGACTACCCTGAATTGCACCTGGAGGAGATCCAGCAAGTCGGTATCGATATCAGCGGGATTCGCCGCTGTACAGGACCAACAGTACACTACCGTATCCTTTATGAGAGTGCCAACGACAGGCAGTTTATCCATATCACACCACCAGGTCGCCTGGCGGAACTCTCGCCAGAGAGCGCTGATCTGCCGCCGACTTATCGGAGCGCGGCAGTCTATCATGTGGCGGCCATGCCCACGCTGTTACAGACAGCGCTGTTCGCAGACTTCATACAGCATGGAGCAACCGTTTCGCTGGATCCTTATGAGGAAGATGTAGCGGAATACATTGATGCTCTGCTGGGTATGTTTCATCAAGGTATAACGTTTTTGCCCAGCGAGTTAGAGGTCGGTTTGATTGAGGATGCTCTGGGAAATGCAGATAGTCGACGAGATCCTTTTGAAGCTGCTGCCTGGTTTTGCGAGCAGGGATGCCAACTGGTGAGCATCAAGCTCGGTGCAATGGGCTCGCTCACCCGCCTGGCCAACGATGAACGCCTCTATCGCCTGCCAGCTCTCCCATCACGAGTTGTGGATCCAACCGGGGCTGGCGATGCCTTCTGCGGCGGCTTCCTCGCAGGCATGATCCTCTATAGCTCGCCGTTACTGGCAGCAGCATGTGGCACGGTCTCAGCTTCACTGGTCATCGAGGACTTTGGCGCGATGCATGCGCTGCGCCCATTTCATCAAGAGCGTGATCAACGCCTTTACCGTCTTCTTAGCAGTGCCGGATTAGAGAGGCAGTAAGCCATGACAGAAAAACTGAAAATATTTTTCAGCAGCGATATTCATGGATCCGAGAAATGTTTTCGCAAGTTTCTCAATGCAGCCAAATTTTATGACGCGCAAGTGCTGATCATGGGTGGCGATATCACGGGCAAAGCGATGGTGCCGCTTGTCTCCCGACCAAACAACATGTACGAATTCACCTACCTTGGCGCCAGCCAGGTGATCGGTGCCAGTGAGCTGGATGAAATAGAGAAACGCATCCGCTTCAACGGTTTTTACCCCTACCGCTGTGACCAGGACGAACTCGAGCGCATTGCCAGCGACAAGGATTACTTCGAGGCTCTCTTTGAGCGTCTAATGGCACAGACACTCGAGGACTGGCTCGCCCTTGCCCAGGAGCGACTGAGTGGGACCAATGTCCGATGTTATATAATGGCGGGTAACGACGATGGATTTTTCGTGGACGAGGTGCTCGCCCGTAGCCGATCTGTGTGCAACCCGGATGATGTCGTAGTCGATGTAGGCGATTTTCAGATGGTCAGCACCAGTTACGTGCCTTTTACGCCCTGGCATTCGCCCCGTGAGTGTTCAGAGGAAGAATTACAGGCACGGATCGAGCATCTTCTCGATCAGGTGAACCCGCAGCGCGAAATTATCTTTAATCTTCATTGTCCGCCGTATCGCTCAAAGCTTGACACCGCTCCCGAGCTGCGATCAGACCTTTCAGTCGTGATGGAGGGCGGGCAGCCACGTCTGATACCGGTGGGCAGCCATGCGGTCCGCACACTGATCGAGCGAGTGCAACCCTTGCTTGCGTTCCATGGTCATATTCATGAATCACGTGGTATGGTACACATAGGCCGCACAACGTGCGTCAATCCCGGCAGCACCTATGGTGATGGCAGCCTCGATGGTGCCTTGGTGACGCTTACTCATAGAGGGGTGCAGGCTTGTCAACTGATCCGTGGCTGAGTATCAGGTCAAATCATGTACCCATTACAACACGTTGTGTTCCGGTTCAAATGACGTGTGGAACAAACTTGGAGAAGGAAAGGCATGCTAGAAGGTGAACATCTTATCTATGTTTCTGTGGACCCGCCTGCCCTGAAAGAACTAGGGGTAGGCGAAGCGTATAATGCAAAAAACATTGTGATATATCGCGAGAGTCCCGTGCCACTGCACCACCAGATTAAAGCAGCGATCCTGCGACAGCTTGAATCAGGCATATTGCAACCGGGAGATAAATTGCCGGCAGAAAAAGAACTGGCCGAATCGCTAGGCATCAGCCAAGCTCCTGTGAAGCAGGCGATCCTGGAATTGGCACGCGAGGGCTATGTGCAGCGATCCAAGGGTAAAGGAACCTTTGTGCGAAGCCCTAAAATCGAGGAGACAATAAACATTCTCACGAGCTTCACCGAGAGTATGCGTCGTAAAGGCATGCAACCCGAAACGAGGGTTATCGATCTGGCCAGCGTAAGCCCTCCACCGGAGGTCGCCTTGCAACTGCGCCTCAGCGAGCATGAGCCAGTGATCATGCTGAAACGCCTTTTCTTGCTCAATGGTCAGCCTTCTACCATCATTACGTCATTTCTCTCGCAGTCTCGCTTTCCCAGCTTGCTGCAGGTGAATTTCATTGGTCAGTCCCTGTACCGCGTGTTGGAGCGAGATTACCAGGTGAAGCTATCACGCGCTGAGAATTACCTGGAAGTTATTCCGTGTACGGCGGAAGATGCGGTATTACTCAGTATCCGTGTAAATAGCCCGACCCTGATCATTACAGGTGTCTCCTACGATGCCGATCAATTGCCTGTTGAATACGCCCGCGTATTGTATCGCACGGATCGCTTCCGCTTTTTCATTGAGAGCTACAAAGCCCACGAGAACGTCGTGCATTTGCTCACACATATGGCTACATAGAAGACAAGCACTCAATTTTTGCACCAGAATCCATACACTTGTTGACAGCTGTTGCTTTACCCCTTGTTGTGTGGTAGTGTCGCTTATCCTGGCTCGCCAGTGGTTGAGCCAGGACAGTTCAGTTCGTTAAAAGTCCCGGAGGTCCTGGACGGATTCGACGAAGCTGAGTACCAACAACGAATGAGACGAAGCACTGGTACAAAGCAGAAAGCCGGTGTTTTTCTCTCTCGCTCTTCGGTTGTCAGGCTACGATGAACGTGCTCCTAACAAGTCACGATGACGGAGATTCATACACTGGAGAGTAAGGAATCTTAAAGGGGGGTTATTTTTACCGCTATTTCTTGGAGGCATAAAATTGCGGTAGCTGCAATTTTTATGGTTCCAGTAACACAGAAGGGGATTGAGAGGTGGTTGGGTGCCGAAGGGGGGACTCGGCGAGATTCGACACCTCGTATCGGCTGAACTGGCTCTATTCCTCGCTCTTTGCCAATGCTACACCTCCGCCGTTGCCCGCTGACAGCAAAACCGTTTGAGGGATAGAGCCGCCGCATCCCCCTACCTTTTTAAGAAGTAGGGGTAAGGCGGCCCCATCAGGAACTTCACAAGGAGTAGAACATCTGTGATACTGATGTGTATGGAGGACGACAGCAGTACGACTTCCCCCGCATTGCCCACCGAATGAGTATGCTCGATGCGGTGGGGTCGGTCCTCGACGAAAACGGCAAGGGCGGCTACCACTTTGATCGCATGGCGTTCAAAGACCCGTTCGACATCCTGGGCTGCTTCCTGGGGAATTATGAGTGGCCCTATCATGGCTGAAAGCCCACAAGAGCGTGAGGAACGCCGGGAGCGTGTAGTGATGCTACCGGAAGCGACAAGCACCATAAGAATAGCTTGCTAGAGCGTGACGAGAAAGAAGGAAGAGGGATGAGCAGCTAGCCTATGCCTCTCAAAAGAACGTTCATGAGCATCAAAGCTTTCAAATATCGAATCTACGCGAACAAGCACACAACCGAAAAACTGCACTGGGTGCTTGACCTGTGCAGGGAGTGTATAACGCAGGTCTGCAAGAACGCCGCGACGCCGACGAGCTGGCTGTCAAGCGTCATCCCAACTACTTCGATGACGAGGCACGCAAGCAGTTGACCCGTGAGCACGCTATTGGCTACTACGAGCAGAAGCGCGAGTTAGTAGATATCAAAGAACTTCGACCAGAGTATCAAGAGATCGCTTCTCATGTGCTGCAAGATGTGATCTTACGGCTCAAATACGCCTTTGATGGCTTCTTCCGGCGCGTGCAGAACGGAAAACAACCGGGCTACCCGGTGCGCCGCTTCAGCGGCAGATGGTGAGTGCAACTGATGTGGTGAGAAGTGATGGAAGGTTCTCTGCACACTCCACTTACCCGAACCCCGAAAGGGGAAGGCGACCAGAGCATGTGGAGACGGCCACGTAGGAGGAAGTCACCAGTCCTGTGAGTGGCGAGTCGCAAGGCGTGTATGGCGAACGCTACACTGCGTCAATCCTAGTCCTGACTGGTTTACCCCGGGACCCCAACGGAAGGTGGCTAGAAACGTTGGGACCAGCGCGTAGAGCCGTTCGAAACGGCCTTCATGGCTCTGTTTGAACGCAGATGTTTGCCCCATCGATCGAGCTTGAGTCGCTTCCTGGCCGATGTCGATCTCCCATATTTGGAAGCCTTCCGTGCGCTCTTCAAAGAACACACCAATGCCATGAAGGACTCTCTCGAGCCACTTCATTTGAGTCGTACAGCTCGTTGCGCATCCTGTGGGGTGAACCGATTTTTGGTGAGGCAATGCCCAGGAGAAAAGAACACGGCCAGGTCGAATGTCAGGCTCAGGACCAGGGTGGGATCGATGAGCTGCGCGCCACTCACGAGCCAGCTATGCTCCATAGTGATGCACCCCCGAGGCAACCCCTGGCAGGTTGACACGACCGCGAAAGTAGTTTACACTTAAACTATCAAGTACAGGGAGTGAGGGCATGAAGCATGAACTGGAGCTCGGTGTCCGGACCTGGCTGCATCTGAACCGTATCACGCATACGGTGCAACGGCGTCTCTCGGCACACCTGGAACGCTATGACCTCACCCTTGCTCAGTTCGGGGTGCTGGCCCATCTTCAGGCTGCTCCTCACATCTCACAGCAGACGTTAGCTGACTGGCTGTTTGTGACGAAAGGGAACATCGTCGGGTTGCTGAACCGCCTGGAGGATCGCGGGTTAGTCGAGCGGCGGTCCGACCCGCAGGATGGTCGCACGCATATGGTCTCTCTGACGCACCAAGGCGCAGCGCTAGCCGCACGAGTGGTCCCGGAGCATGAGGAGCTGGTGGCGGCGTGTATGGCGGTGATCGCCCCTGAGGAGCAACGCACGCTCCATCAGTTGGTACACACGCTTGACCGTGCTCTGGGACCCACATAAATTTTTTTGCCACAGTAGTTTACATGTAAACTACTTTGTCCAGGCAGCCTTTGCCGACACCGGCACCGATGAGTTGATGTTCTGGCCCGCTCTGACAGACCTCGATCAAATCGATCGGTGAGAGGACGTGCCTGGCTAGCACGTCCATCAAGGCAAGAAGCAACAACTTGACAAAAAGCATCGGAGAACATCGGAAAGGAAACGATCTTGGCTACACAATGTACCCATCTAGACCAAATACGACAAGGTACACCCAGCGCGAATGGCTGTGAGGATTGTTTGAGAATCGGGGATACGTGGGTACACCTGCGCCTCTGTCTCGAATGCGGGCATGTCGGCTGTTGCGATTCGTCGAAGAATAAGCACGCCACCAGGCATTTTCACGCGACCAACCACCCGATTATCCAGTCTTTCGAGCCTGATGAAGACTGGGGTTGGTGTTACATCGACCAGATATTACTCGAGTTTGCTTGATCGATTCGTGATTCTTTAGGCATCACAGGTGTATCTGAAGAAGATACCTGGCAAAGGAAAAAAGAGCATGGCACAACAAACACGTCTTGCGGTTCCTGTCAGTGAAAGAGACCACAGTCAAGGGCCTGCCACCGCCGCTATCATCCTGGTGCAGTACGGCGACTACGAATGCCCGTATACCCGCCAATCGACGACCGTCGTGCGAGCGATCCAGCAGCAACTCGGGGAGCAGTTACGCTTTGTCTATCGCAACTTCCCGCTCACCGAGATCCATCCCCACGCGCTGCACGCGGCTCTGGCAGCCGAGGCCGCCGCAATGCAGGGCATGTTCTGGCAGATGCATGACTACATCTTCCACCACCAGCATACCCTGGAGGATGCCGATCTGGCTCAGTTTGCCGAGGCGGTTGGTCTCGATCTGCAGCAGTACGCACGCGCTCTGGCCGACCAACGCGCGCTCGCCCGCATCGAGGAGGATGTGGAAGGTGGCGAACGCAGTGGAGTGCAAGGCACCCCCACGTTCTTCATCAATGAAGTCTTGTATCGCGGTTCCTGGGAACAGGAGGCCTTGCTGGCTGCA
>Ga0137390_10000797_pt1 | contig 22482 bp, 19 predicted proteins | sample 15con2h24AmetaG_FD_104937 | JGI IMG/M metagenome (GOLD analysis project Ga0137390, IMG submission 104937) | Vadose zone soil microbial communities from Angelo Coast Range Reserve, California, USA - 15con2h2.4A metaG | ecosystem: Environmental > Terrestrial > Soil > Vadose zone > Saprolite... | reverse complement strand
TGGCTCAAAATGATGAGGCGGAGAGAGCGCCCGAGCACGTGACGAAAATTTTGTTGGGGCGTGGCGCCCAGCTCCGCGCGGCGCGCAAGGGCGAACGGCATAGCCACGCCAACCATAAACATGAAGGACGGCTGAATCATGTCCCAGAAAACGCCACCTTCCCAAGGTACATGGTTGAACCAGCCCGCAACGCGGCCCCAAGTGGGATCACCCCTAAGCGCGGAGAATCCGAATCCCTCCGCAGCGAGGATGAGCATGATGAAGCCGCGAAAGGCGTCGAGCGCCAAATAGCGTTTCGTTGCCGGCGATGGTTCGGGAGAGGTACGCGGCGGCAAAACACTTTTTTCAGAAGGCGTGAGAGTAGTGGCCATGGGAGCACCTCGCAGACCACGATGGATTCAGCAAACTCTACATGAATTGTCTGAAGATAGGCAAATGCTTACGAAATTTGGCAGCGTGTCAGTTTGAATTTTAACCCCTATTGTCACGATCAAGAAAATTCAAACTGACCACTACCCGAAAATTTTGCGAGTCACACGGAGACGGCACGATCGGGGGTTTTGGCGGCGCGGTAGATGGATTCGATGAGGGCGAGGCTGCGGCGGCCTTCGACGCCGTCGCATACTGGGGCGCGGTTTTGGTGGATGGCTTGGAGAAAATCTTCGAGGACTGCTTGGTGGCCACGGAAATCGCTGACAGTGGCGGAGGAGGCGCTTTGGTTTTCGTCGAGGGCGGTGGGTTCGATGGCGGCGGCTGGGGCGTTTCGAAGATTGACTTCGATGATGCGGTCGTGCTCGAGGATGACGGTGCCTTCGGTACCGGAGATTTCTACGCGGCGAGGGTAGCCGGGATAGGCGGCGGTGGTGGCGTGGAAGATGCCGAGGGCGCCACTGGAGAATTCGAGGATGGCGGCGGCAGTGTCTTCAGCTTCGATTTTGTGGAGCACAGTGGCGGTGCGAGCTTGCACGCGAACGACATCACCGAGCAGCCAGAGGAGCAAATCGATGGTGTGGACGCCCTGATTGATCAAGGCGCCGCCGCCGTCGAGGGCAAGCGTGCCGCGCCATCGGGAATTGGCGTAGTACTCGGGCGGGCGATACCACTTCACGCGGGCGTCGACGAAGAGGGGCTTACCGAGGAAGCCTTGATCGAGCCAATTCTTGAGTTGGCGAATGTGCGGCTTCAGACGGTCCTGAAAAATCACGCCGAGCTGGACTTTGGACTGCTTTGCGGCTTCGATCAGAGCGTCGGCTCGCGCGGTGCCAATTTCGATCGGTTTTTCGGTGAGGACATGCAGGCTGCGGCGGGCGGCGGCAATGCCTTGTGCGGCGTGGAGGCCGGAAGGGGAACCGATGATGACGAGATCCATGGGGCGATGATTCAGGAAGGCGTCGAAATCTTCATAGGGCGTGCCGCCGTGTTGGCGGCAGAGGCGGGCGATTTTTTCGGCGTTGGTTCCGTGGATGGCGGAAATTTCGACGCCGGGAATGGCGCGGGCGGCGCGCGCGTGGGTTTCCGTGATGTTGCCGCCGCCGATGAGGCCGATGTGGGTGGTCATGTGATTTAGCGAGTTAGTGGGATGTACGCGGCGATGAAGTCTTTGTAGGCGGCTTCGGTGGATTCGGGGGTGGCGATGGCGGAGCTGATCAGGATGCGGTAGCGAAAGGTAACGCTAGCATTCGGGGCCAGGGAGAAATTCAGCGATTGTTTGCCGTCACTGAAAATTTTCTGGCCGAGCGGATTGGCGGCGAAAAGGCCGTAGCCACGGGCGTGCCAGTACGTGGGAAACCCAGGATTGGCGGGGTGGTCGAGAATGGTGATGGTGACGGGCTCGCTGCCGACGAGTCCGCTGAGATTGCACCAGCGGCCGCGAGTGCCCCAGGCGGCGTCACCTTTCTTGCCTTCACTGGTGAGATAGGTCCCGTTGACGCCGGCGTTGTCCATCGCGGGGACGGTGGTGGCGTGGCCGCTGGCGTCGGTGTAAAGGACCTCGGGTTTGTCCGAAGGAATCTCCAGAGCGCGAACGACGCGAAGGCCCAAGAGGCCGTCTTTGGCGTCCTGGAAATCGACTTTTTCATCGAGAGCTTGCAGAGTGGTGATGCGGTCGATGCTGCGGAAGCCAGGGCCGCCGCGGAAGACGAAATGCGTTCGTTCGTGGAGCAAAACTTTTTTGTCGAAGGTGACCCATTCGGTTTCGACGTCGAGCTCGCCCTGCTGCGAACCACTTTTTGCGGAGACGATGGAGCGGTGGACGATGGCGCCCATTTTGCGAGCGTCTTCCGGCTTGATAGAGTCGGAGTTGTTCCAGAAATCGATGCCATTGACGCTCTCGTAGTTGAACCAGAGTCCAGCGTGATGAGAATGATCGTCGCGTTCGCCAGGGCGTGGTTCGAGCGGATAGCCGCGAGTGATGATGGTGCCACTGGCGGTGCGCAACGGGTAGAGAACGGGTTTTTTGAGCGTAGTAGGCCAGATGTAGGAAGTGAAGGGTTTTCCATCGATAGAGACATCGACGCGACGCTGCTGCTCGTTTACAGCGAGGGCGATTCGGTCGGAAGGATGGGGGCCACCGAAGACGAAGGATGTTAGAAACACAGTCACAGTATTGAGGATGAGAAACGTGCCGATGAAAGGAGTGCGCATGGCAGGTCAAATCTTTTCCGGCACAACATAAGGTTCGCGATAACTACCGCGTAGGTGACGGTTGGCTTCCTCGTCGCCAATGACCTGCTCCTGCGCGGCATCGAATCGCAGCGTACGTCCCAGACGGTACGAGGCATTGGCTAGATGCACCAGTGTTGTGGAGATGTGGGCTTCCTCAATCGGCGAATGAATATCCTGGGCACGACGGCTGCGAATGCAATCAATGAAGTTCGCGTAGTGGTCGCCAGAACCTTTGCCGTGTGGCCCGGGTTCAACCTGGTCCGTGGTCCACGACTTGTAGGCGTCATATCCATCGAGGGCGAGATAGCCATTTGATCCGTAGAAAATGTTGCCGATCGTGTTTGTCTTGGCATCTCTTGGGCCGAGGGGCTGTTGCTCAGCGGGCTTTTGGGCAGCGGGCTTTTTGTTGGCATCGGCGGTGAGTCCCGCGGGGGGCACACCACTGGCCCCGAAAGCACCTGTGCCTATGTCTGCCTCGTGATTGGTGATCCAGTGCCGGACTTCGAGCGCAATCATTTTGCGCTTGCCCACCGGAGCGTCGAAACAGAAGGTGGCATTCAAGGTATTGGGCGTCTCCTGGTCGTCATCGAACATGAAGTGTCCACCCATGGCGGACACGGATACCGGGAAGCCGACGCCCAGACCCCAGCGGGCAATATCGATTTCGTGGATGGCCTGGTTGCCGACTTCACCGTTCCCGGTGTCCCAAATCCAATGCCAGTTGTAGTGAAAGCGATTGCGCGTGAACGGCTTTAGCGGAGCGGGGCCGGTCCACAGGTCATAATTAACGCCAGCGGGAACGGCTTCCTCCGCAGCATGACCGATCGACGGCCGCCACTTATAGCAAAGGGCGCGGGCCATGTACACGTCACCGATCGTGCCGTCACGCAGGTGCTGAATGGCTTCCATCATTCCGGTATTCGATCGCGACTGGCTACCGTGTTGGCAAATTCGGTTGTACTTCTTTACGGCACGAACCAATTGTCGTCCTTCAAACCAGTTATGCGAGCACGGCTTTTCCACATACACGTCTTTCCCGGCCTGGCACGCCCAGATGGCCATCAGCGAGTGCCAATGATTGGGCGTGGCGATGGAGATGGCGTCAATATCTTTGTCCTCAAGCAGCTTGCGAACATCGATGTAGGATTTTGGCTTCGGCAAGCCCAACTTCTCCACGTCCGCGAGGCGCTTGTTCAACACGCTTTCATCCACATCGCACAGAGCGGCAACGTTCGTTTCCGGGACATGGGCAAAGCCATGAAGGTGATCTTGGCCTCGGCCTCGCAGTCCGCAAATTGCCACCCGCACGCGATCATTCGCGCCCAGGATTCCGGCGTAGCTGGACGCCGTGACGCCCAGGGCGGTGCCGGCGACTCCTGCGCCAGTGAGTTTCAGAAATTCACGTCGCGAAGCGCTTGATGAAGACATGGAGCCCTCCAGGAATGCCGACGAAGATGCGCCGGCCGTTTAGACTGCAAACCGCGTTTGACTGGCGCAGAGCGGGATTGCGGCTGGTGCCGAGGTCCACGTCGCGCCAAACGAGCCAATAGTAAGCCAAGACTAGGGGTTCCGGCGTTGAAAATTTCATTGAGGCGATTTTTGATTGCTTCTAGTTTGACTCGGGGAGCCGGGAGGCATATCGTTCCGGGATTACGACTTTCATGAATATGCAAGAGCAAGCCGGAATGAAAAAACTCGCGTGTCGCAAACCCAATGGGCATACGGACCGGCACGCTGCCGCTACCCGCTTCAACATTTTTGCGCGCCATCTTGCGCGCGGCCGGTGAACGGGATTTGCCGAACCCCTCCTCTCGCGCCGGCTATTTCCGCTGGGTGATCTGCGCCCTGCTGCTGCTGGGCACAACAAAAAATTACATGGATCGGTGGGTGCTCTCGGCGCTGAAGACTACGCTGCAGCATGACCTCGGGTGGAGTGAAATCGCCTACAGCAATATCGTGCTGGGATTTCAGGCCGCTTACGCGATCGGCATGCTCGTGGTGGGCCGGTTTATCGATCGCTTCGGAACGCGCCTGGGCTACGCGCTGGTGATGATTTTCTGGAGCCTCGCTTCGATGGCGCACGCCGTGGGAAGTTCGTTCTCCAGTTTCTTGATGGCGCGTGTGGCGTTGGGCTTTGGAGAAGCCGGAGTGTTCCCGGCGAGCATAAAGGCCGTAGCGGAATGGTTTCCCGCAAGGGAGCGGGCGCTGGCTACAGGGATTTTCAATGCGGGAACGAATGTGGGAGTGATTGTAGCCGGGCTGTCCGTGCCCTGGATCACCGGTCACTTTGGGTGGCGCTGGGCCTTTGTGATCATCGGCTCGCTGGGCTTCGCGTGGCTGGCATTGTGGCTTTTGGTTTATCAAAAACCTGAAGACCATCCCCGCTGTACCAAGGCTGAACTGGATTACATTCGAGGCGATACGCCCCAGCCGACACAAAAGATTAAATGGTTGAGCCTGCTGCCATATAGGCAGACGTGGGCGTTTGCGTGCGGGAAATTCCTGATCGACCCGATCTGGTGGTTCTATCTTTTCTGGGTGCCTGATTTTCTCGAACGCCAGCACGGGTTGCATTTGGCACAAATTGGCGTTCCGATTGTGGTGATCTATCTGATCTCGGACGTCGGGAGCGTAGCCGGAGGTTGGCTATCCTCGTTCATGATCCGGCGGGGAGCTTCCGTGAACGCGGGGCGCAAAATCGCCATGCTGGCGTGCGCGATCGTCATCGTTCCCATCGTGTTCGCGTATCGAGTGACGGGATTGTGGCCAGCGGTCCTGCTGATTGGCCTTGCCGCCGCCGGCCATCAGGGCTTTTCCTCGAATCTTTTCACGCTGCCTTCCGATCTGTTTCCGTCGCGAGCGGTGGGCTCGGTGGTGGGAATCGGGGGAATGGCGGGCGCGGTTGGCGGGATGCTCATCGCCAAAATAGTGGGCTACACGCTTCAGTGGACGGGGAGCTATAGGGTTCCCTTTCTGATCGCGGGCTCTGCCTATTTGGTGGCTCTTGCCGTGATTCACGTTCTGAGTCCGAGGCTGGAGCCGGCCAGGATCGATGGTGGAGCGCAAACTTGAATCTGGAAACAACCGGAGTAGTTCGTGAGAATGTAGCGGGTGACAATTTTCAATTTGGATGAGCGGCCGAGGTGAGGGCATGGGGCTGACGATCAGAGCAAAGAAAGAATGCCGCTGGGACCTGGTGAGCCTGGGCGAGGTCATGGTGCGGTTTGACCCTGGGGACCGGCGGATCGCGACGGCGCGATCATTTGAAGTGTGCGAAGGCGGCGGCGAGTACAACGTCGCGCGAGGATTGAAGCGCTGCTTTGGTTTGGACACCGCGGTTGTGACCGCGTTCGCGGACGATCCGGTCGGGCGCTTGCTGCAGGATTTGATTTACCAGGGCGGCGTGGACCAATCGCTGGTGCGCTGGGTGGAACACGACGGAGTGGGACGCGCGGCCCGAAACGGATTGAATTTTACGGAGCGCGGATTCGGCGTGCGCGCTGCGGTTGGAAGTTACGACCGCGGGCATACTGCCGTGTCCCAGTTGAAGCCTGGCGAGATCGACTGGGAGCAGATATTTGGAAAACAGGGCGTGCGGTGGTTTCATACCGGGGGAATTTTCTGCGCGCTGTCCGCGACGACTCCGGAAGTGACGGTGGAAGCGATGCAGGCGGCGAGGCGGCACGGCACAGTCGTCTCGTACGACCTGAATTACCGCGCCTCGCTCTGGAAATCGCACGGCGGGAAAAAACAGGCGCAGGAGGTAAACAGGCGGATTGCGCCACACGTGGACGTCATGCTGGGCAATGAGGAGGACTTTTCGGCGGCACTGGGCTACGAAGTGCCGGGAATGGATGAGCACCACTCGACATTCGAGGTGGAAGGCTTCAAGCAGATGATCGCGAAGGTGGTGAAGGATTATCCGTTCAAGGTGGTCGCCACCACGCTCCGGAAAGCGAAGACGGCAACTTTGAATGATTGGGGCGCGGTTTGTTATTGCGATGGCAAGTTCTATCAGGCAAGAAACCGCGAGAACCTTGAAATTTTCGACCGCGTCGGAGGAGGAGATTCGTTCGCTTCAGGCCTGATTTACGGATTCCTGGCGGGACAAGAGCCGCAGTGGTCGGTGGAGTGCGGAGCCGCGCACGGCGCGCTGGCCATGACGACGCCGGGAGACACGTCGATGGCAACTTTGCAGGAAGTGATGCAGGTGATGAAAGGAGTCGGGGCGCGCATCGCACGCTAAAGAGGTGCAGGGAAAAAGGTGGCCGGAAATGGATAAACAAAAGGTTCGCGATTGGATAGCGGAGATTGGCATCGTGCCCGTGGTGCGGGGATCTTCGCCGCGCGAGGCACGAATTGCGGCGGACGCAGTTTGTGAAGGCGGCATAACCATCGTGGAAATCACCATGACGGTGCCCGGCGCGCTGGACGTTATCCGGGAGCTCACCAAGGGCGGGGCTTCCGACATCCTGGTTGGGGCGGGAACCGTGCTCAATGCCGAAGTCGCGCGGCGCTGCCTCGATGCCGGCGCGCAGTTTCTGGTTAGTCCCGGCCTCAACCTTCAGACCATCGAGCTTGCAGTGCGGGAAGGGAAGCTGATGATGGCCGGGGCGCTCACGCCCACGGAAGTTATCACGGCTTGGGAGGCTGGCTCGGATTTCGTAAAAGTGTTCCCCTGTGGCCAGGTGGGCGGCGCGAAATACATCAAGGCTCTGAAAGGCCCGCTGCCGCAAGTTCCACTGGTTCCGACGGGCGGCGTCAACCTGAATACAGCGGCTGAATTCATCGAAGCTGGTGCGGCCGCATTGGGCATCGGCGGCGAATTAGTGCAAGCCGAGGCGCTGAAGGCAAACAAACCGGAAATCATTGTTGAGAATGCCAGGAAATTCCTGGCGATCGTGAAGCAAGCGCGAGCGCAAATGGCGTCATCAGGCGTTGCTGCGAAGAGCCGCGCGTGACATCTAGTCTCGAAATAGCGGTCTCTTCTTAGCGTTTGGCCGGGCTATTGATTGACGCCGCTGGCCATGATGCCGCCATCAACCACCAGAAGATGGCCGGTCACGAAGCTGGCGGCATCGGAAGCGAGAAAGACCGCAGCACCCGCCAACTCATCGAGCTTGCCGAAGCGCTTCATGGGCGTGCGCAGTAAGAATTCCCGGCCACGCTCCGTTCCGTCGAGCAGCGCGGCATTCATGTCCGTGCGCAATACGCCCGGAACGAGAGCATTCACACAAACGCCTGAAGTAGCCCATTCGATCGCCAGCGTTTTCGTAAGGGAAGCAACGGCCGCTTTGCTGGCGCCATACGCGGCAACTTCGTAGAGCCCCACGAGCGACGAAAGCGAGCCGATATTGATGATGCGCCCGTAGCGCCTCTCGATCATGTGCCGGCCGAACACGCGGCAGGCGCGCAAAGTACCCTTCAAATTTGTTTCGAAGATAGCGTCCCACTCGGATTCAGGAAATTCGAGCGTAGGCATTTTCTTGGTGCGTCCGGCACAGTTCACGAGAATCTGCACGCTACCGAATTCCTTGCACGCTGCATCCAAGAGACGCTGAAGGCTGGTGTTGTCGGTAACGTCGCAAGTTTGGGTAAGCGAGCGACGCCCGAGCGCCACGACTTCCGCAGCGGCGTTTCGAACGTGTTCTGTGCGGCGTCCCGTCGGTACAACGTTAGCGCCGGCTTGCGCCAGTCCGCGCGTGAGGGCCAGACCTATACCGCTGGTTCCGCCGATCACCACTGCTGTTTTGTCCGTGAGGTCGAGAAGTGGATGGCCCATGAAGTGCTCCTCAGGTTTGGGTGCCGCTGAGATTTTCGAGCGAAGCGTCACCAATCCGTATCGATTGTAACGGGAGACGGACGTTTTCGAGCATTGAGTATTGTTTAAAGATAGCCTAGCCCGGCGGATCGAGTGAATCTCAGGCACATTGGGAATACTGGGACTCCATTCTGGTGGTTTCGCGCCCCTGCAAGGACTCTGGCCTTCAGCGGGAGCTTGCAAGTTGCCGTTAGGGAGATTCAGTGTATTATCTGGGCAGAGTTTGTGTCACGCGTCCCCAAGCAGTAATCTTTCCTAGACGAAACGGGGAATCCGGTTTCTTCGGCCAGAGGAGCGCTCACGTGAGCCGGGGCAGTTTGCTACTCAAAATGGAGCTGCGGAGCAATCCAGAGATGCTCTGCGTGGTGCGACAAGCCCTGGGGCAGCTCGCGGCGGGGCTGGGATTCTCCGAGGCGGAGTGCCACGCGGTGGTCCTCGCCGTCGACGAAGCACTCACAAATATCATTCGGCATGCCTACCGCGGAAACGCCGAACAGCCTATAGAGGCATCCTTCCACCGGACTCAGGTGGCGCAAAATGGCCAGCGAAGAGAGGCGCTGGAAATCTTGCTGGAAGATCGCGGTCCGGCGGTAGACCCTGAAAAACTGTGCGGTCGCGCGCTCGAAGATGTGAAGCCGGGGGGTCTGGGCTTGCACTTCATACGCGAGTGTATGGATACGGTAGAATTCAGCCGCAGCGAAGGCAGGAATCAGCTTCGCCTCGTCAAATTCTTGAATGTGCAAGGACCTGGAAAAGGATCCTGAGGAGAATCCAACGTGCAGATCGCCGCGCGCCACTTGGACAAGATAACAATTTTCGATATTTCGGGGGACATTGACCTCGCGACATCACCGGAACTGCGGAAGGCGCTTTTGCGCGAGCTGCGCGAATTGAGGATGCCGCGTGTGGTTCTCAATCTGAAGTCTGTCCGGTACATCGACAGCTCCGGCGTAGCGTCGCTGGTGGAGGGCCTCAAGGCGTCGCGCGACATCGGGTCGCGCCTGGTCTTGTTCGGGCTGAATCGCACGGTGCGGGAGGTTTTGCAGCTTTCCAAACTGGTGAAAATTTTTGAGATTTACGAGGACGAAGCGCAGTCCGTGGCTCCCTGAGCCTGCCGAACAACAAACCGAGGAAGCCTGTCGAGAGCACAGTGGAACTGACAACGCAAATTGGGGGATCGGTTACCGACGGGCTTGCTTACCTGGGAGCTCTGACCAAGCTCGGCGTCCGCGCGGCCTATTTCACCTTTGTCGCTCCTTTCCGGGGCAAGCCGCTCCGCGCGCAGCGGGCTATTTCGCAAGCCATGCAGACCGGCGTGGGGGCCCTCCCCATCCTTTCTCTGATTACTTTTTTCATCGGACTGATTCTGGCGCTGCAAAGCGCTTACGAGCTGCGCAAGTTCGGAGCCTTGAATTTTGTTGCCAGCGCCGTGGCCATTTCCATGACGCGGGAACTCGGGCCGCTGATTACCGCGATCGTGGTCATCGGACGATCCGGTTCGGCGTTCGCCGCGGAAATCGGGACGATGAAGGTCACGGAAGAAATCGACGCGCTGGAGACCATGGCCATCGATCCGATTCACTTCCTAGTTGCGCCGAAATTTACCGCCATGATCGTGATGCTGCCGTGCTTGACAATCTGGGCGAACTCCATGGGAATTCTCGGCGGAGCGCTCTTTGGCGTGGCGCAGGCGGATTTTACCGTGGTGCGATACATTCAGTCTTCCCTGGACGCGCTTTTTTTGCGCGACATCGCGACCGGATTGATCAAGAGCGTCATGTTTGGCATAACCATTACGGCTGTGGGATGCCACGAAGGGCTTTCTACCGGTGCAGGTGCGGAACAGGTCGGCCGTTCGACCACCCGCGCCGTGGTGGTTTCCATTTTTCTGGTGATTCTGGTGGACCTGGTCTTTACGGCGCTCTTTTTCTTCCTCAGTGAAAAGTAGGGATTGGAATACCGCATGGAGCACACCAACAACCCGGCAATGCAATCTGATGCGATGATCTCCTTGCGGGATCTGCGCGTCAGCTATGGTGATCGCGAGATCCTTCACGGCATCAATTTTGATGTGATGCGTGGAGAGACTTTAGTCATTCTCGGCGGATCTGGCTCCGGCAAGAGCACGCTGCTCCGCACGCTCGTAGGGCTGGAGAGGCCCAGTTCCGGCGAAATTTGGCTCAAAGGGAAAAATATCGCGGCCATCTCAACCGAGGAAATGGACGAAATCCGCAAGAAAATCGGAATGTCGTTTCAGGGTGGCGCACTGTTTGGCTCGATGACGGTGGGGGAAAATGTGGCCCTGCCGCTGCACGAACACACCAAGCTGGAAGAGTCGACCATCGAAATTATCCTGCGATTGAAGCTGGATCAGGTAGGTTTGTCCGGATTCGAAAACTACATGCCCGCGCAACTGAGCGGAGGCATGAAGAAACGAGCGGCGGTAGCCCGCGCGCTAGCCATGGATCCCGAAATTCTTTTTTTCGATGAGCCATCGGCGGGTCTGGATCCGATTATTGCCGCCGGCGTCGACGAACTAATTCTCGATCTCAAGAGAGCTTTCCACATGACCATTATCGTGGTCACGCATGAGCTGGCCAGTGCATTCCTGATCGCCGACCGCATGGTGTTGATTGACAAGGGGAATGTGGTGGCGATCGGCACGACCGACGAGATGCGTGCTAGCGTACATCCTCGCGTGCGGCAATTCCTCAACCGCATCGCCGAACCCGCAGTTTCCGGGGAACTGGATTATCTGCAGATGCTGACGGAAGAACACCGCCATCCTGGCCGCTAAATAGCGGGGAAGAGAGGTTTCTAATGGAAGCGAAACGCGAGCAAGCCCTGGTGGGATTGTTTGTCCTGGTTGCCGCTGCCGTGCTGGTGGCCACAGTATTTGCTCTCTCGGGAGCGTTCGGCGGCACCGCGGCGACGTACCGCGCCTACTTTTCGTTTGCAGGCGGACTGGAACCTGGGGCCACGGTGCGCTACGCCGGCGGCCCGAAAGTCGGCCGCGTGGAGAAATTGCAGCTTGACGCCAAGGATTCCACGCGCATCGAGATAACCTTCAGCGTGAAGTCTGGCTTACCGGTGAAGACGGATAGCCATGTGAGAGTCATGAGCTTGAGCCCGCTGGGCGACAATCATCTGGAAATTGTTCCTGGGAGTGAGAGGGCGGCGCTTGCCCCCACTGGCGCGATTTTGCCATCCGATCCATATGTGGATTTCAACGCTATCACTGCAAAGATCAACGAACTGGCCCCGCAGGCGCAGGAGCTTCTGAAGACGCTCAACGACCGCGCGAGCGAAGTCAAGGTGACTCTGGCACGCGTCAACGATCTGCTCAACGATTCGAATCGCGCGAATATGTCGGCGACGCTCGCCGAAACGCGCGGGATGATCGCGGAGAACCGCGGCGCGGTGAAGTCGACGGTACAGAACTTGAACTCCGCCACGCAAAAACTGGAGCCCCTGCTTCAGGACTTGCGGAAAACATCCGCGCAAGCCAATGAGGCGCTCAATCACATCGATTCCCTGGTCGGGGAGAATCGAGCGGATATTCGCAAGGCGGTGATCGACCTGCGGCAGTCACTCACGACGGTGACGGATCTGACAGGGCGCCTCGACCAGACTCTCGACGTGAACTCCGACAATATTGATGAGCTACTGGAAAACCTGCGCCACGTTAGCCAAAACCTCAAAGAATTTACGAACACGATCAAGACAAGGCCTTACACGCTCATTCGGTCGGCTGCTCCACGCGAGCACAAACCGGGAGAACTACAGTGATCCCGGCGCCTCAGAACACGGACCTGCGCGATTTGCGAAACGTGCCAACGAGACACAGAAAATACTTTCGCTTATCGGCCTGGATAGGCTGCCGCGCCACCCTTGTGCTGATGGTTGGATTGCTTACTGGCTGCGGCGCCGCACGCCCGGTGAAGTATTATCAGCTCACGGTCCCCGCGGATGCGGGCGACATTGAAAAAGCGGGGGCGGTTCCCGTTAGGTTGCTCTTGAGCGGACTGGTGACCTCCCATTTGTATCGAGAGGATCGCATCGTCTACGGCAACGGTCCCGAGCAGCTGGGCACCTACGAATACCAACGCTGGGCTGAACCTCCAGCAGAGATGATTCAGGAAGTATTGCTGCGTGAATTGCGCGCCACCGGCCACTACCGCGCCGTCCATGTGCGGCGCAGCAACGTGACAGGAGACTTCGCGATTCGCGGGCGCCTTTATGATTTCAAAGAGGTCGAAGGCGGCGCGATGTCCGCGAGAGTCACAATGGAACTTGAAATGCGCGATTTGAAAACCGGCGCAACTGTTTGGAATCATTACTACACCCACGATGAACCCGCGAGCGGAAAGGATGTGCCGGCCATCGTTGCGGCATTGGATACGAATGTGCAGCGGGGCGTGAAAGAAGTTGTGGAAAGCTTAGACCAGTACTTCGCGTCTCACCCTGTCAAATAGCGCGGGAATGTCGCAAAGAGCGGTCCTGGCTTGCGGGACAGAGCAACTACGGCACGCGTCTGAGAGTGAGCAGGGTTATGTCGTCTTCCAACTCGCCTGAATGGCCACGGTACAGATGAACTCCTTCGAGGAGCGCGCGAGAAAAATCCTGGAGCACGAAAGGCTGCGGCAATCGGCTCAGGGTATTTTCCGCAAGCCCTAGGAAGCCCTTGGAGGTGAGTTGCTCTCCTACAGGCGACTGAACTTCGGTGGCCCCATCGGAAAACGCCAGAATCATGTCTCCGTGGTGCAGCCGCACACTCTGTTGGTTGTAGGTTTCACCAGTGACGTATCCCAGAGGGAAGCCCTCAAGCCCTTCCCCCAACTCCAGGAATCGCCTGTCACGGTCGCGCCAGAGAAGCATCCGCGGATGCGCCGCATACGCAAAGTTGAATTCGCCACTTGTTCCGTCAAAAGTTCCCGTGACGACCGTGGTCAGCCGCAGCGGACCAACGGACTCTTCGTTCGAGAGGGTAAACGCGTCGTTCAGGGCCGCCAGCAAACCTGCCGTGTCCCGAATGTCTTGAAACTTGTGGAGGAGATGATGGACGTGCCGGGCGACAGCGCTCGCGGTATAGCCATGGCCGATGCAATCCGCAAGAATCACGCGCGCGATGTTATCGCTGCACGAGAATACGGCGGATAGATCGCCGCCCTTTTCGCCGCCCGAAGGAACGGCGATCACATCACTCTCCAGCCCCGCCAGGTTCAAGGAGCGGTGGGCTTTCTCATTCCCGGCCCACAGCTCCATGCAACCGAAGGGGCGCATGGATGTGACCGTGCAGTCGAATTGTTCAGGGCTGATCTTCTTCACTTTCATATGGAATTCGATGCCTGAGGGACATCCTTGGGTTCATTTTGGACGCGAGCAGCGGCGGCCCGCGCTCGCCGATTCGCACTTCATTGTATCTGGCAAGGACGACGGGCGCGCGTCGCGCGCGGGCAGTAAGAATCTCACTTTTTCCCGCTCCTGCCGTATGATGCTCGCATGCGGCTGTTGCTTGTGGAAGACGATGCTCGCATTGCGCGATTCGTGGCCAAGGGCCTGCGGGAACAAGCCTACGCTGTCGATGTCGCGGGCACCGGCGACGATGCCCTCTATCAGGCGGCGATCAACACCTACGACCTGGTGATTCTCGACGTAATGATTCCGGGCCGTGATGGTTTCGGAGTGTGCCGCGAGCTGCGCAAGTCCGGGCAGCGCATGCCGATTCTCATGCTGACGGCGCGCGACGCCGTGGAGGACCGCATCAGCGGCCTCGATCACGGCGCGGACGATTACCTCACCAAGCCGTTTGAGTTTCGGGAATTGCTCGCGCGTCTTCGTGCGTTGTTGCGCCGTTCTGGCGAACTTCGTCCCGCCAAAATTACCGTTGCGGATCTGGTCCTGGATACTGCCGCGCAAAGCGTCTCCCGAGCCGGCCGAACTGTGACGCTCACCGCCAAGGAGTATGCGTTGCTCGAATATCTGGCGCGCAACGCCGGGCGCGTGGTGGGACGCGCGGAAATCGCCGAGCACGTCTGGGACGAAACGTTTGACCCCTTTTCGAATCTGATTGAAGTTTACGTCAATCGCGTGCGCCGGAAGATAGATGCGGACTCCAGCAAGCCCTTGCTCCATACGCGCCGCGGAGCTGGGTACTTCTTCGGCCCTTCGATCGATCCGGATGCCGCCGGTGCCGAAGATGAGAATGCGCCACCGCGGCATCGCGCTAAACTAGGTGCTCCCGTTCGGAAGAGCCATGCTTGATTCGGTTCGCGTCCGGCTCACATTCTGGTACACCACCGTACTGGCGTTGGTTTTGATTCTGGTTACCAGCGTCACCTACTTCATCTACTCACGGAACAGCGAGCAAAGGACAGACAGTGATCTCGTTGAGCTCTCTGACGCATTTGTGACCACTGTGCAGGCGGAGTTGAAAGATCAACAAGGTTCCGGCGCCCTGAAGAGCGCGGGTATAGAGGCTATCTTCGAACACCGATTCCGGGATCATGTTTTTATTGTGCTCGATGCAGCCGGAAACCCGGTTGTGAGCTCGTGGGATCTTCCTGCCGCTGCTCCTCTCGATAAATTCACGCTTGATCAGGCACTCCGCGAAAGTTCTCATCCTCGTTCCGTTCAGGCATCTTCTCGGCCTGACAGTGTATTCATCACCCTGAGAGGCGGCAGGGACGGGTATCGCGGATTTTCTCGAAAGATTTCTCTCGACGATCGGTCTTGTACTGTCATTGCCCTGCAGTCGCTGCATGCGCGGGAAGAAATGCTCGAAGATATTCGCGCCACATTTGTGTGGACGATTCCTATCGCGCTACTGCTCGCAAGTGCCGGCGGTTACTTTCTCGCGCGCAAGAGCCTGGCACCGGTGGTGGCCATGAGCAGCCAGGCGGGCCGCATCGGCGCCGCGAATCTTCATGAGCGGCTCGAGGTGCAGAATGAAAGGGACGAATTGGGGCACCTGGCGCGGTCGTTCAACAGCCTGCTCGACCGGCTCTGCCAGTCGTTCGAACGCCAGCGCCGCTTCATGGCCGATGCGTCGCACGAATTGCGGACGCCGGTTGCGATTTTGCGCGGCGAGGCGGAGGTCGCCCTTTCGCAGCAGGCGCGCTCCCCGGAGGAATACCGCGAATCCCTCGGAGTGTTACACCAGGAAGCCGAGCGGCTCACGCACATCGTCGAAGACCTCTTTACGCTCACACGCGCGGACGCTGGACAGTATCCGCTGCAGCCAAGCGAATTCTACCTCGATGAACTCATCGCCGAATGCGTGCACGCCGCCCGCACTCTGGCGCTGGCAAAGAACATCTCGCTGAATTTCGAGGGCGCATCCGAGTCTCCCTTGCGCGCGGATGAGTCGTTGCTCCGGCGCATGATTTTGAATCTGCTGGACAATGCCATCAAGTACACGCTCGATGGCGGACGTGTCGTCGTCACCTGCCGTCGCGAGGGAGAGAACTATGTCCTGAGTATCTCGGACACAGGAACAGGTGTCCCTGCGGACCTGCAACCCCGCATTTTCGAGCGTTTTTTCCGCGCCGATAAAGCCCGCTCCCGGGCGGAAAACGATGGCGGTGGCGCAGGATTGGGCCTTTCCATCTCCCGCTGGATCGCCGAGGCTCATCAGGGTCGCCTTGAGCTGACCCGGTCGGATTCCACGGGGAGCACTTTCACCGCCTATCTGCCCACGCAATCTGGACACAGCGGAACTGCCGGTTAATCCGGCGTTTATCTTGTTTTCGCTAGCGTAAATAGTTCCCGGCCTGGTAGCCGTTTGCGCCTGGCCCAGGAGTCGTGATTCATGAAATCTTTCCGCATTGGTGTTCTAGCTTGGGGCTTGATTGCTGTCGTCTTGCTGGTCCACGCGGTAATTGCTCCAGCGCAAGAGGCTGGCAATCCTCCGAGTGGTTCAGTCGCCAGAGATTCGCAGCAGGCAACTCCTGCCACTGCCCAAGCGCTCCGTGTGACGTTGCAAGATGCTCTCACTCTTGCGCGCAAAAACAGCACGCAGTTTCAATCGGCGCAGACAGACGCCGGGATTGCGCGCCAGGATCGCTACCAGGCGGCCGCCGCATTGCTTCCCGGCGTGAACTACACCACGCAGGCGCTCACTACGCAAAGCAACGGCCCCGGGAATGGCGTACGCTACATCGCCAACAACTCCGTGCACGAATACATCAGCCAGGGCAACGTGCACGAGACCCTGGACCTTGCAAGCGTCTCGAGTTTTCGCCGCGCCTCAGCTGCCGCGGCAGCGTCGCGCGCGCGGGCAGAAATCGCTTCGCGTGGACTCGTTGTCACGGTGGTCCAGAGTTTTTACTCCGTGGCCGCCGCTCAACAAAAGCTGCTCTCCGCGCAAAAAGCAGCAGATGAAGGCGAGCGCTTCCTCAAACTCACGCAGGACCTGGAACGCGGCGGGGAAGTGGCGCATGCCGACGTCATCAAGGCCGAATTGCAGATGCAGGAGCGCCGCCGGCAATTTCAAGAAGCTCAACTGGGCCTCTTGAATGCGCGGCTTGATCTGGCGGTCCTGATTTTTCCCGACTTCAATGACAACTACGAAGTTGCCGACGATCTGCATTCTTCCGTCGCTCTGCCTACGCTAGGCGAAGTTCAGCAGCAGGCCGCCCGGGAGAATCCTGATGTGCGCGCGGCTCTGGAGGCGGCCCGCGCGGCCGGCGCTGAAGTTACCGGCGCGCGCGCCGGTTATTTGCCTTCGGTGACACTCGATTATTGGTACGGCATCGACGCCACGCGATATTCCGCGAATACCGTCATCAACGGTCAGAAGTTTTCGAACCTCGGTTCCTCCGCTTCCGCAACGTTGAATATCCCGATCTGGAATTGGGGCGCCACGCAAAGCCGCATCAAGCAGGCCGAACTGCGGCGTTCTCAGGCGCAGCGGGAACTCTCTCTTGCGCACCGCAAACTGCTTGCTGAGATTAAATCGCTTTACTCGGAAGCAGAAACCGTCCTGAACGAACAGGCCGGCCTCAGCCGCTCCGCGGAATTGGCGGAGGAGAGCCTGCGTCTCACGACGCTACGTTACAAGGGCGGCGAAGCTACCGTTCTTGAAGTTGTCGATGCCCAGACGACCTTTGCGCAGTCGAGCTCCGCCTATCAGGACGGCGCGGTGCGTTATCGCGTGGCGCTGGCAAATTTGCAAACTCTGACGGGAGTGCTCACAACTCCATGAAACTGACGAACAGTCTTCGAACCCTCTGGCGCTATCGTTCTGCCTTTCCCGCCCTGGCTACGGCGTCCATACTCCTGCTCGCGAGCGGTTGCGGCAAGACCGAGAAGGAAAAAGAGCCAGTCGTGTCGGTGCAAACTACACCCGCGAGGCGCGCGCCCATTTCTCAAACCGTTTCCGCCGAGGCGGTCGTCTATCCGCTGGAGCAAGCCATCGTCGCTCCAAAAATCACCTCGACCATAAAGAAGTTCTATGTGCAACGAGGCGCGCGAGTGAAAAAAGGACAATTGCTTGCCGAACTCGAAAACAGGGATTTGTCCGCGGCCGCGGAGTCCAGCAAGGGCGAGTTCCAGCAGGCGGAAGCTAACTACGCTACGACCGTCGGCGCCAGTTTGCCGCAGCAGATTCAAAAGGCGGAACTGGACGCCGTTGCCGCGAAGTCAAGTTTCGATGCGCAACAAAAAGTTTACGACAGCCGCAGGGAATTGTTCCAGCAAGGCGCTATTCCCCGGAAAGACTTGGACGCTGCCGAAGTCGCCTTTCTGCAGGCCCGCAGCCAGAACGAGCAGGCGCAGAAGCAGCTCGCTGACCTGCAACGTCTTGGAAAAGATCAGGCGCTCAAAGCCGCGCAGGGCTCGCGCTTGCTGGCCGAAGGCCACATGCGCGGTGCTGAAGCACAACTGAGCTATTCGAGAATTACCAGCCCCATCGATGGCGTGGTGACCGATCGTCCGCTCTATGAAGGCGACCTCGCCACCGCGAACCAGCCGATCCTCACCGTGATGAACACCTCGCGGCTCATTGCGAAATCGCACATCGCACAAGCCGAGGCGGCGACTGTGAAAGTGGGTAATCCCGCGGAACTCAAAATTGCCGGCCTCGACGAGCCCCTCAAAGGCCGCGTCAGCCTGGTCAGTCCGGCTCTTGATCCCGGCAGCACCACGATTGAGGTTTGGGTCGAAGCGTCGAAGCCCGACCCCGCGCTGCGACCCGGCATGACCGTGGAAGTTTCCATGATCTCGAAGACGGAAAAGAACGCGCTGGTCGTGCCTACCGCAGCCGTGTTCAAGAATTCAGACGGTGCCGAGTTTGTTCTGCTGGCAGCCTCCGACGGTCATGCGCACATTAAAATTGTCCAAGTCGGCGTGCGCAATGCGGAATTTTCGCAAATCATAAGCAGCCTCGCCCCCGGCGATCCCGTGATCACCTCCGGCGGCTACGCCTTGCCCGATAACACGCAAATCAAGATCGAAGCCCCCGCTCTAGCCGAAAAAGAAGGCGCGGACAAATCCGATAGCGCGAAAAAGCCGGAAGCCTCCGCAAAGCCCAGCGCCAAGGAAAAGGAGTAGGCGCGCATGGGCTTTCCTCCCGATTCACCGCGCGTCCCGCGTTCCGCCAACAGGCCCGATGCGCCCTGGTTCCAGCGGCTCTCTCGCCCCATTCTTTTTTTGATCGTCAGTCTGATGCTCGTCGGCGCGTATCTCGCGTTCACCATTCCCGTAGCGGTTTTTCCCAACACCGATTTCCCCCGCATCGTCATCGGCATCGACAACGGCGTGATGCCCATCGACCAGATGCTCGTGGTGATCACGCGCCCTCTCGAGGAAGCCGTCAACAGCGTCCCCGGTCTGCAAAAAGTCCAATCCATCACCAGCCGCGGTTCCGCGGAGGTCGATCTTTTCTTTAACTGGAATAGCGACATGATTCTGACGTTGCAGCGCGTCGACGCCGTCGTCGCCCGCTTGCAGTCTGAATTGCCGCCGACCGCCAAAGTCGAAACTCACCGCCTCACCTTCGCCACATTTCCCATTCTTGGCTACAGCCTCACTTCGGACACCCTCCCGCAGAGCAAGCTTTGGGAAATCGCCACTTACGACCTCAAGCCACGCGTCAACCGCCTCGATGGCGTGGCCTCTGTTCTCATTCAAGGGGGCCGCGTTCCAGAGTTCCATGTCACGCCCGAGCCGGCGCGTCTGCTTGCCGCAGGCATCACCGTCAACGATATTCTCGACTCCATTCGCAAGACCAATCTGATCGACTCGCCCGGTCTCATCGAAAACAATCATCAATTGGTGCTCGGCCTGATCAGCGGCCAGGTTCGCACGCCGGAACAGATCGGCCAGATCGTCGTGAAGACGACGACGGCAGGCATTCCCATCCGTCTTGGCGATATTGCAAAAATTTCTCCGTCCGTCGCACCCGTCTACACCATGGTCACCGCCAATGGCAAACCCGCCGTTCTTCTGAGTGTTCATCGGCAGCCGGACAGCAATACGCTCGACGTCGCCGACGAAGTTCACGCCCAGATCGAGGAGCTTCGGCCAACTCTGCCACCCGGCGTGCATATCGAGCCATTCTACGACCAGTCGACCATCGTTCACGAATCCATCGCCAGCGTTCGCGACGCCGTATTGCTTGGCCTCGTTCTCTCTTCCATCATCCTTGTTCTCTTCTTGCGCGACTGGGGCACTTCTCTTGTTGCCGGCCTCGTGATTCCTGCCACGCTTCTCATCACTTTCATCGTTTTGAAGCTCACCGGACAAAGTTTCAATCTCATGACGCTGGGCGGTCTGGCCGCCGCCGTTGGCCTGGTCATTGATGACGCCATTGTTGTGCTCGAAAACATCGTGCTCCATCGCGATGCCGGCCAGGGCCGCTTCGAAGCCATTCAAAGCGCGCTCAAGGAAATGACCGTTCCCCTAATCGGCTCCACCATCACTCCGATTGTCGTCTTCGTGCCGTTGATTTCCATGGCTGGCGTTTACGGCAGCTTTTTCCGCGCGCTTGCCGTCACCATGACCGTCTCTCTGTTCACCTCCCTTCTTCTCGCCCTGTCTTGGACGCCCTTGCTCAGCCAGTATTTTGTCCGGCCTCAAGAGACACCCATCGCCATCAGTAAATCCCCATCCGCCGGCGATGCCGCAGCCCTCCTATCTGCGGAAGAAACCCATCTTTCCGGCTTTTTCGGCAGGATTGTCGCGTTTTATGCGCGCGCGATGGAAGCGATTCTCAAGCGGCCTGTTCTGCTAGCGGGAAGTTCTGTGGTCATCGTCATTCTTGCCTTCGTTTGCTATAAGGCGCTTGGTTCCGACCTCCTCCCCGAAATGGACGAAGGCGGCTTCATTCTCGACTATTGGACTCCGTCAGGCAGCTCGCTCTCGGAATCCAACCGCATCCTGTTGCACATCGAAGAGATTGTTCGGTCTCAGCCCGAAGTTGAAAACACTTCGCGCCGCACAGGCATGGAACTAGGCTTGTCGGCCGTCACGGAGGCCAATCGTGGCGATTTCACCGTCAAGCTCAAGGGCGACCGCGAGCGCGACATTGGCGAAATCATGGAAGACATACGCTCGAAGATCGAACAGACCGAGCCCGCCACCAAGGTCGAGTTCGTTCAGGTTCTGCAGGACATGATTGGGGATCTCACCAGCCAGCCCGAGCCTGTTGTCATCAAGCTCTTTTCCCAGGATCCCAAACTTTTGGCCGATTCCGCGCCTCGCGTGGCCGAAGCCATACGGAGAGTCCATGGCGTGGTCGACGTTCTTGACGGCATCGAGAACACCATCAGCGGTCCCGCGACCACTTTTCAAATCAATCCGGCCGTAGCCGCGCGCGCAGGTTTCACTCCTGAAGAAGTCGCCGTGGATGCTTCTGCGATTCTCGAAGGCGAACCGGCGGCCACTCCCATGGTTGTTAATGACCGGGCCTACACCATCCGCGTGCGATTCCCGGAGCAAACTCGCGCCACCCTGGATCGCATGAGCAACACGCTCCTCGCGAGCGCCTCTGGACGTACGGCTACTCTCGGCTCTCTCGCAACCGTCAGCACTGACCCGGGGCAGACGGAAATCCGCCGGGAGAATCTTCAGCGGCTCGTGGAAGTCAAGGGACGATTCGAAGGCGTGGACCTCGGCTCGGGCATCTCTGCCGTCAAGAAAGCAGTTGGCGATTTGCACCTGCCGTCTTCCATCCGGGTGGAATACGGCGGCACCTACGCCGAACAGACAAAATCCTTCCGCGCCCTTTTAATGGTGCTCCTTCTGGCGCTCGTGCTCCTTTTTGCCGTGCTCTTGTTTGAATTCCGTACATTTTCCGCGCCGACCGCGATTCTGGCTTCCGCTTTGCTCTCAACCTTCGGTGGCTTGCTCGCTCTCTTGATTACACGCACCACGTTTAACGTCGCCTCCTTCATGGGAATGATCATGATCATCGGCATCGTCGCGAAAAACGGCATTCTGCTCCTCGATGCCGAGCATCGCTTCCGTGCCCTCGGCTTTTCCGCCGAAGAATCCATGATTCAGGCTGGCCGCCGCCGTTTGCGGCCCATCGCCATGACCGCTCTCGCCACAGTTGCAGGTATGCTCCCCTTGGCCTTCGCTATCGGAAAAGGCTCCCAGATGCTTAAGCCACTCGCTATCGCCGTCGTTGGCGGAATCCTCAGCTCCATGGTGCTCTCGCTCATCTTTACCCCCGCCATCCATTTCTATCTGCAGCCACGAACATCCCTGCTGGAATAACTGAATAACTCTGCTCTTTCGGGTTGCTGAAAAAGCAGAATTGTCACTCTAAGATCTCGACCCGGTCGGGGGCCGATCGAGGATTCCGATTCGCGTGGGAAAGAATCTCAACTTCAACTGATCCACTCACTTACCATGCGGAAGAAGGACACGAGCCGGCTGCTCTCCCAAGCGCCTCTTCGTTTCACATTTTTCTAATTTCAGCGTCATATACCATTCACATTCCTCGCGTTTACTCGTTTCGCTTGGCCTTCGGCGTGTGCTCGAAAATCTGATCC